>OGYB01000005.1_pt1 | contig 233035 bp, 147 predicted proteins | sample 1576421 | NCBI WGS metagenome assembly OGYB01 (sample SAMEA3541577, study PRJEB24748) | human gut metagenome | biome: human gut; feature: human-associated habitat; material: faeces | place: China | collected 2012
TTCAACAGTTTAAACGACCTGTCTAACCTTTCGCTTAAATTTTCAAACATAATTTGTATGTGTATTTATTTTTTTCTTTCTAATTTCTAACGTAATAGGGTGCAAAGGTAAGAAAAAGGATGTAAACCTCTAAATCTTTTTATTCTGCCAGGCTGCTTTTTTCAAATAAATTACACTTGCCACCAACAGACCCGTATAATAAATTACTTCTGTCAGGAAACAAATGGCGACAGGCAACCCCAAACGCATACCTGCCACATAAATGAACAGGGAATAAAAGACCAGCACAACGACCTCTATCGCAAAAGCCGAACGTGTATTACCAGTACCTGTCACCCCATTGAACACAATATTAGCAACGGCAGCGATCAGCAAAGCACCCGAAATCACATAAAGCGATGGTATAGAAGCTTGTATCAAAGATGTATCATTCGTATAGACAGACAGTATCGTTGAGGGGAAAAAGCATGCAATACACACAAACACCGCCATAATACCTAAAGATATTTTTGAAATTTTCCGAATGATCGGGATCACTTGTTTTTTATAACCGGCACCGATACTGTTACTCACAAAAGTATTGGTCGCCGTCGACAAGGAGTTGACAGGGATCAGTAAAACGATATAAACACTCCTTACTATATTTGCAATAGCCAGCTCACGTTGTCCCTGGTGTTCCACAGCGACAAAGAGCATGAAATAAGTACTGAGCGAAATAAAATACTGGAGCATGGTAAAAACTGAGATATCCAGTACACGCTTCAACAGCTTGACATCAAATGAACGGAACTGGTTCAAAGCGTACTTCTTTATATCCACCGTCAAATAAGTATAAATCAAAAAGAACAAAATAGAGACCGCTTCCGCAGCCACCGAAGCAATTGCAGCTCCTTTGATTCCCATCTCAGGGAGACCACCTTTCCCGAATATCAACAGGTAATCCAGCAGTACATTCGTCAGGGCCATCACTATGGCATTCAAAGTCAGCACCTTCGTCCGGGTGATACCGATAAACAAGGCACGGAACATTACATTTACGAAAGAGAAGAAAAATCCGAACACACGCCAGTTCAGAAACTCCTCCGTAGCATTCAGGATTGTATCCGACGAAATCATGAACCGCATAATATCCCCGGCAAAAAAACGGGACACTGCGAACATAACAGCCGCCAATGCCAGCAAAAAGAAGACGCCCTGTATCATGACCGGCCCTACATCACTGTATCGCCGTTCCCCATTCCTTCGTGCCATCACGATCTGCGAACCGGTACTGAACCCGAAAGCGATCGTAAACACACAGATATAATAGAGCCCACCCATCGCAGAGGCTCCCAACTCAACTTCTCCTACCCTACCCAGAAAAGCCGTATCGGTCACATTAATAATGTTCTGTGCCAACAAGCTTAAGAAAATAGGATAACTTACATTCCAGATTTGTTTATTAGTGTACATACTCTATAACTTTATTCTACAGAAAACACAAGGCCACAAAAAAAGCCCGCCGACGACCGGCGAGCTTCTTTATTATTGTTTAAAAACATTCTAAATTCTGCTACCGATGCTCTATATCAGTTTATTTGTTGCTGTATCCGGAAATACAACAGCCGGTTTAAATGTTTTGGCTTCTTCAAAGTCCATCAAGGCATACGACATGATGATAATGATATCGCCAGGCTGTGCCTTACGGGCTGCCGCACCGTTCAGACAAATCACACCGGATCCACGTTCGCCTTTAATAATATACGTTTCAAAACGTTCACCGTTATTGTTGTTCACAATAGCCACCTTTTCATTCGCAATCAGGTTAGCGGCATCCAGCAAATCCTCATCGACAGTAATACTACCGATATAATTCAGATTAGCTTCTGTTACCGTCACCCGGTGAATCTTTGATTTAACTACCTCTATAAACATCGTTTTTTATATAAATTGATTATCACTTATACCTCACGTTATCGATCAACCGGACTTCACCGCAATAAACCGTGATACAGCCTACTGCATACTCGGTATCCGACCAGTCTTTAATCGATTCCATCGTGATCCCGTCTACGATTTCGTAATATTCCACGCGCATAACAGGGTCGGCATTAATCGTATTCACAACATAATCAATCGTCTCCTGCACGCTTTTACCGGCTGCAAAGTTAGTACTTTCTTTTAACGTACGTGCTATTAACGGTGCTTTTTGACGTTGTTCAGGTGTCAAACGTACATTACGGCTACTTAATGCCAGTCCGTCATCCTCACGCAGGATCGGGCAAGCGTTAATTTTTACCGGAATATTCAACTGTTTTACCATAGCACGGATAACAGCGATCTGCTGAAAGTCCTTTTCTCCGAAATAGGCATTGTCGGGTTCCACGGCGTAGAATAGTTTGCTTACGATCTGGGCAACCCCATTGAAGTGTCCCGGACGGCGCGCGCCTTCCATCACAGCCGATACTGTTCCAAAATCAAAAGTACGTGTATCCGGTTCGGGATACATCTCCGTTTCTGTCGGTGCAAATACATAATCGCAACCGACCGGTTCCAATAATGCACTGTCCTTATCCAATGTCCGGGGGTAAGTGGCAAGGTCATTTTTGTCGTTAAACTGAGTCGGATTTACGAATATGCTTACTACGCATACATCGTTTTCTTCCACGCAACGCTTCACCAGGCTCAGATGTCCGTTGTGTAATGCTCCCATAGTAGGAACAAAGCCTATTTGCTTGTTATGCTGCCGTTCTTCGGCTAGATAACGCTTTAATTCTTGAATGCTGTTTACTATTTTCATCATTTAGATGCTTATTGACGGTGCAAAGCAAATAAATAATTACCGTAAATGAAAGAAATTTATTATCTTTGTGCCGTCTTTATAAAACTAGTTTACAGAATGGATGCAAAAAAAATCTTGTTTATAGCTCAAGAAATAACACCCTACCTTCCCGAATCTGAGATTGCAACAATATGCAGAAACTTGCCGCAAGGCATTCAGGAGCGTGGTCGCGAAATCAGAACTTTCATGCCTAAATTCGGTAATATCAACGAGCGACGTAATCAGTTGCACGAGGTAATCCGACTGTCAGGTATGAACCTTATCATTGATGATACAGATCACCCTCTGATCATCAAGGTAGCATCTATTCAGGCCGCACGCATGCAGGTTTACTTCATTGATAATGAAGACTTCTTTCAGCGTAAACACACTGTCTGCGATGACAATGGGAATGAGTACGAAGATAACGACGATCGTTCAATCTTCTATGTGCGTGGCGTATTGGAAACCGTAAAGAAACTGCGCTGGATACCGGATGTGATCCATTGCCACGGATGGATCTCTGCACTGACTGCATTATACATAAAAAGAATGTACGCGGACGATCCATGTCTTAAAAATGCAAAAATAGTCTATTCTATTTATAATGATGACTTTAATACACCGTTTAGAAAAGAGTTTGCAAACAAACTAAAAACAGACGGGGCTAAAGACAGCGATCTGAAAGGCATAAAAGCCGATACCAGCTTCGCCGGCCTGACTAAACTGGCCATCGACTTTGCCGACGGTGTGATACAAGGTAGTGAAACGATCAACCAGGATGTTCTGGACTATATTGCAACCAAAAAGGATACTCCGTTCCTTCCTTACCAGTCGCCGGAAACTTATATGGATGCATTCAACGAATTTTACGATGTCGTATTAGATTCTAAATAAGTGAGAGAAAAAAATGATGAAGATCAAGCCTTTATTAATTGGCCTGGGCTTGGGAATAACAATCCTGAGTGGGTGTAGTGATGATTTGAATCTGGTTGGCTCGACTATTCAGCCTGGCGGAGACAAGATGCCCGTATATGTAGATACTTTTCAGATGCAGGCGACAACCTTGCTGATGGATTCAGTATATGCAAGAACGACTAATGGACTACTCGGTGAGTTTTATGATCCGTTGTACGGTAATGTGAAGTCTGATTATATCTGTCAGTTCTACTGCCCGGATGATTTTAAATTCCAACATGAACCTATCAACGGACAGATTGACTCTGTCGATTTTAAAATTATGTATCAGGATAAGGCATGGGTTGGTGACTCATTAACTCCTATGCGTGCCCAGATATATCCGGTAACCAAACAGCTGGAAAGAGATTTCTATACCAACTTCGATCCGACAGATTATTGCAATATGCAGGAATCGTTGGGGATGCAGACTTATACGGCTTATGATAATTCAGTGCCTGATAGTGTAAGAAACCATAAATATAATGATCAATACACTTATATTCCAACCATCACAATCCGGATGCCCAAAACGTTTGGACAAAAGATTTATGATGAGACGGTTAATAATCGCGGTACATTCAGCAGCCAGGAGAATTTCAACGAATTTTTCCCGGGATTATATATAACCAATACATACGGTAGCGGAAATATTCTTCAAATCACCTATTCTTCTATTTCTATCTATTATAGATATAATGTTAAAGGAAGCCAGAATCAGGACTCGACTGTATACAGCAGTGAAACGCTGAACGTAACCAAAGAAGTGTTACAGTTAAATCGATTTGAGAATACCACCGACTTGAGTCCATTGTTGCAACCTAATGATTCAATTACTTATCTGAAGACTCCGGCTGGTGTTTATACACAGTTGGTTATTCCGGCTAAAGATATTGCAGAAAGAATCAATGATCGTATAATCAACAATATACCTTTGACAATAAAGGCTTTGCCGCAAGAAAACTGGCAATGGGCATTGAGTGCTCCGGCTAACTTATTATTGTTACCCAAAGATTCTTTGGCTACTTTCTTTGTCAACAATAAGATAGAAGATAGTAATACATCTTTCCGTGCTGAATATTCAAACAGTAGCCGCTCTTATAACTTTAGTAATATAGCTAATCTGATGCAGGAACATATAAAGAATAATCCGGAAAAAGACATGGTATTACTTCTTGTTCCGGTAGATCGTGTTGTTGGCGAGTCACAAAACTATTATGGTCAGACAACTTATTACACAGCTGCAATAAACAACTACTTACTTCCGTCAGGTGTAAAGCTACTCAAGACGCCAGAAGCAATGAAGATTATTGTTACAACAACAAGCTATAAGTAACATTCAAAAGAATACATACAAATAAAAAAGCGCTGATAATTTTAGTTTATCAGCGCTTTTTTATTATTGAAGAGGCTATTGTTTAGTTTTTGCAGCTTTCTTTTTTAACTTATCTACTTCTTTCTGAAGAGTCTCGATCTCAATACCCTGATTCTTAATTGTAGTCAACAATGAGTTTAATTCTTCATTATCTACATCAATTGGATACAAGGCATTGACACGGCTAATGAAATCCCCAAGGATATTCATATAGTTCGTAAACGCATCATAAGGAGAATCATAGATACCGCGATTCAACCAAATCCCCGTATTCTTTGTAGTCATGAAACGGAAATTATTACTTGCTTGCAAATAATCCCAGTCCTGCTTGATACGACGGTCGTCAGACAGGTGAATACGTTCCGCTACACTATAAAGCTTATTGAATGCCTCACGCTGCATCACGTTACCCAACCAGCAACTGGTATCTCTTTCTTCATCTATCCATGACATTGGATAAGGAACATCAACCTGATCCACCGATTTCAATTTAGTAACAATTTCCGTCGGTGTAGAGAAAGTAATTCCTCTTTCTTTTGCACAAGCCGGCAATGCTTTGATGAAACTCAAGATATTAGAAGATAGCGGTTGTGCAATTCCTAAAGCCCCAAGTTCCATAAATATATTGATAACCTGCTCTTCTTCAGGAAATGCAGCAATCCAATCCATATACTTATCAGCAAACAATGGATATTCACTCCAATCTGAATTAGAGAAACGCAAACTGATATCATCCGATAATTTGAAATCACGAAGCAACAACTTCAGATTCGGGTTGTATGCGCAATGATATAAATAATGAGCGCTCTTCCAGCCTAAAACATGTTTAGCACCTTCCGTCAGCATACCCTTAAATCCCATGCTGGCAACCAAAGCACCAATTTCATTCGAATAGATCAAGCTTGAATTACGGAACACTTTCGGAGTTTGTCCGAATACCTGTTTGATCTTTTTCTTCATACGGTCTACTTCTTCCCGGAAACACTCCTCATTTGCCAATGAAGACAAACTGTGTGAATAAGGTTCACACAAGAATTCACAGCAACCGGTATCGTTCAACTGATGCAGCAGTTCGATCACTCTGGGTGCATACACTTCCAACTGCTCCATAGCCACACCTGAGATTGAAAATGCGACTTTAAATGCCCCTCCATTCTCTTTTGCCATTTCAAGCAATGTTGTTAGAGCAGGAATATACGAACGTTCTGCAATATCGCTGATACTGCGTTCATTTTCATAATCATCATAATAGTAATGATCGGTACCTATATCAAAGCAACGATAACGTTTCAGATGAATAATTTGATGTATTTCAAAATAAAGACAGATTGTTTTCATATCTAGTTATTGTTTTATTATTTACCGTAATTCTTTAAAACATCCTCATAAAGTGCCCGGATTCGCAAACCGACTTTTTCCCAGGTAATACTATCGACCTCCTTCTTTCCTTCTTCCTGAAGATATTTGAAAAGAGACTCGTTTGTACAAAGAGAATAAATAGCATCGGCCATTGCATTGATATCCCAATAATCCGTCTTAATGACTTTATCAAGAATTTCACCGCATCCGGACTGCTTTGAGATAATAGAAGGCGTTCCGCACTGCATAGCTTCCAACGGAGCAATACCGAATGGCTCGGAAACGGAAGGCATTACGAACACATCACTGTTTTTATATGCTTCATACACCTGGCGTCCACGTTGGAAACCCGGAAAATGAAAACGGTCGGCAATGCCACGTTCAGCTGCCATATTGATCATTGCGTTCAACATATCGCCCGAACCTGCCATCACAAAACGAATATTGCGTGAACGTTTCAACACCAATGCAGCTGCTTCCACAAAATATTCCGGTCCTTTCTGCATAGTGATACGTCCCAGGAACGTAACCACTTTTTCTTTCGGATGCTCCGGACGAGGTATATCCAGCAACTCCTGCGAAAGTGGATAAACGGCATTGTGCATAGCGAAACATTTACGAGGATCCTGATGATATTCACGGATAACCGTCTGACGGGTCAGTTCCGATACGCACATGATACAATCGGCATGATCCATACCGTTCTTCTCCATCCCATATACGGTTGGATTCACCTTTCCACGCGAACGGTCGAAATCGGTAGCATGAACATGGATACATAATGGTTTTCCACTTACCAGTTTCGCATGTACTCCTGCCGGATAAGTCAGCCAGTCGTGCGCATGAATTATATCAAACTGCTGCTGTCGGGCTATAACTCCGGCTATAATAGAAAAATTATTGATCTCATCATGAAGATTTCCCGGATAACCTCCGGCAAATTCCATACATCCCAGATCATTGACATGCATATGAGAAAAGTCGGCATAAATATGATCGCGAAAAGCATAATACTGTTCCGGAGTCATATAATGAGGTAACCGCGATTTAAGATAGTCATAATCTACATCACGCCACACAACAGGCACCTGGTTCATACCTATGATGTTTAAAAAACCTTCTTCTTCTCCGGTCGGTTTCGGAAGACAGAAAGTCGTTTCCACATCTCCCTGTAAACTCAATCCTTTAGTGATACCATAAGATGCTACAGCAAGACCACCATATATTTTGGGAGGAAATTCCCATCCAAACATTAATACTTTCATATTGGCTCCTCCTATTAATAATTGTATTTACTCAATAAATATAACACTCGCAATATTTCTGCCACATTCATAGCAAAAGAAACAGCACCGCGTCCTTTGAAAGGAGGATTACCATCAAACAGTTCAGAAATCGAACCGATACAGTGAGATGACATTTCATCTTCATAACCAATCAAATAGCGTTCTATAAAGCCTAAAGCACTCATTTTATAAATACGAAGATAAGCTTCGAAATAAAAACCGGCTAACCATGGCCATGCAGTGCCTTGATGATAAGCATAATCGCGCTGAATCTGAGCTCCTACATAATTCGGATTATAACCTCCACTTTTCGGGCTCAACGAACGAAGACCTTTTGGCGTAAGCAATTCCTTCGTTACAATATCAAGCACTCCTTTTTTCTGACTGGCATTCAAAGGAGAATAATCAAAAGCTACGGCAAATATCATATTAGGACGGACACTCCAGTCCATCATATTTCCATCCACATAGTCTAACAGATAACCATACTCGTTCAAAAATGTTTCAACAAACGACTTACCGCTTCTTTCTGCCAAAACAGATAATTCAGCACTTAATTGTTCATTTCCTGCCTCACCCAGCAATTCGCCAACAAAGCGTAAAGCGTTATACCATAAAGTATTAATTTCTACAACAAAACCAGTTCTAGGTATTACCGGTCGTCCGTTAACAGTAGAATTCATCCATGTAACAGCCTTCTCTGTTCCACGAGTATACAGCAAACCGTTGTCAAGCAGAGACAGGTTAGGATGTTTGTTGCTGCAAAGAAATGCCATGATATCCTCTAACAATACACCATATTTCTCACGACATGCATCACGTGACACCATTTTGGCATACTGCTGGATACACCACACAGCCCAAAGCAAGATATCAGGATGGTCCATTTCATAAACTCGCAGGTCGTTTGTCTCATTATTCATGTATGCATACACCGCTTTACGGGCTGTTTCCATCACGACTTCAAATTTAGACTTTTCGTCAATAGCCAGCGTTAGTCCCGGCAAGGATATAAACATGTCGCGAGCACGACACTTAAACCAAGGATAACCTGCCAGAATATAAAACTCCTCTCCCTGCTTATTCAAAAATTGATGAGCCGCATTGATGAGACAATGTTTGAATGTATCACGCGGGGTGCGCTCTTCCATTTCATCTTCAAATGTCTTTTTTAGCGCACGTGTATTCGTCTCGGAAACACCTCCGGAGAAAACAACACTTTCACCTTTCTTTATATCTACTTCAAAATATCCGGGAACATAAAGGTCTTCATTAAAATCATATCCTCTCTCCTGCTCTTTCGGATATTCGATACCACGATACCAGTCCGGCTGAAAATGGAATTCATTTTTTTTGTTTAACTGCATGTACAATTCAGGATATCCCGGATACATACATGTCTTAATACCATTTGTGACAACCTGATATTCACGACTGGCCTGTGCATTCTCGTGCGTATACTGACGTACACTACGAAAAGCCAAAAACGGACGTAAACGCAACGTTGTAGCAGAATGTGCATCCAGCAATGTATAACGAATCAAAATTCGGTTTTCATGATGAACAAAAAGTTTTTCTTTTTTTAAAATAACTCCACCGACCCTGTAGATAGTTGTCGGAACTTTCTCACATTCAAACTCACGAATGTATTTATGTCCGTTCGGACTATAATTATCACCCTGATACTTATGAAGACCTAAATTAAATTCAGCCCCATGCTGTATAACTGTTTCATCCAACGAAGATAACAACACATGGTTTTCATCATCTAGTTCTGGCACCGGAATGACAAGTAATCCATGATACTTTCGCGTGTTACAATCCGCGATAGTGGTACAATGATAGGCTCCTGAACGATTCGTACGGAGAATCTCCCTGGGCAGGGACTCCTCCAGGTTTGTCATAAGAGTCTTGTCAAATTTAAGATAACTCATATTGTATTTGGTTTTAAGTTTATGCTCATATAATGAAAATGATATGATATACAGATCAAATGTATCACTTAAAAACAAAAAAAACAAATCAGCTTTCATATTTATTTAGAAACTGATTTTTTTTACAACTCCGAAATGATTGATAAATAAACCCTTAGAAAATAAAGAACTTCTATGAATGTGTTGTCAAACACATGAACAGTTGTTAAAAACTCAAAACAAGCTACTGTATGAATATCTTAGACTGACTAAAAAAAGCCTGATAAGTATACCATTTAGAAAAATGTACCCGTAAAGAAAACAACAAAAGCTCCCTTTCCGGAGTTATAAAACAAAAGCGGGAAGCTAAAGTATACCAATTGTTGGCAAATGCTGATGCTGGCAGACTTTTCCACCAACAAAATTACTGTCCGATAGTTATCGGCAAGCCTGCTTATAACTGTCGGCAAGCTTGTTGATAATTATCGACAAGCCTGCAGATAACTATCGGCAAGCGATCCGTTTGGCAACAGAATTTAGAAATATAAAGGGAATTTATTCAGTAACACAGCTATTTTTTCCATCTTTGTGCCGGGAAATAAACAGGTTGTTTCCGGCAATATGGACTATAATAATATATAATGTATAAGAGATATGACACAAACAACTCATAATCCGTTTTTCTTTAGGTATAACACCCCATTCGATACACCTCCTTTCAACGAGATAAAAACCGAACATTACGAACCGGCTTTCGACGAAGGGATCAAGCAACTCGACAGCGAGGTGCAGGCCATCGCCAACGAAACACAGCCTGCAACCTTCGAAAATACAATCGTTGCCCTGGAGCGAAGCGGCAAACTGCTGAACAAAGTCAGTTCAGCCTTTTTCAATGTGCTGAATGCGGAAGCCGATGACGAAATGATGGAGATCTCACAAAGGATATCCCCCAAACTGTCGGAAAGTTCCAATAATATCTTTTTGAATGAAAAGCTATTTGCACGTGTCAAAAGCGTGTATGAACAAAAAGACAGGCTCAACCTTTCTACCGAAGACGCCAAATTGTTGGAAGAAACATTTGAATCGTTCTCTGTTCGTGGTGCCAACCTGAATCCGGAGGACAAAGAGAAGTACCGCAAGTTAAGTACAGACCTGAGTATCCTATCTCTGACATTCGACCAGAATGCATTGAAAGATAAAAACAGGTACGAGCTGCTTCTAACCGATGAGAAAGATTTGTCCGGCCTGCCCGAAAGCATTCGTGAAGCCGCCGCTCACCGTGCCAAAGAAAAAGGGAAAGAGGGCTGGTTATTCAATCTGACTGCACCGAGTTACGTTCCATTCATGCGTTATGCCGATTCCCGCAAACTGCGTGAGGCGATGTACCGGGAATATATGAGCGTCGGAAACAAAGGAGATGAATATGACAATAAAGAGATCATCCGCCAGATCGTCAATATCCGGTTGGAGATAGCCCGACTGATGGGTTACAACACGTATGCGGAATATTCGCTTAAGCATACGATGGCTAAAAATCCGGCAACCGTCTATAACCTGCTGGATCAATTGCTGGCTGCCTATAAGCCTGTCGCCATCAACGAATATAATGCCGTACAAGGATTCGCGATGGGAACGGAAAAAGAAACCATCACCGTCATGCCCTGGGACTGGAGCTATTATTCGGAAAAGCTGAAAGATATCCGTTTCGATGTAAACGATGAAATGACACGTCCATATTTTGAACTGAACAATGTCAAAAAGGGAGTTTTCGGACTTGCCACGCAACTATACGGTATCACATTCAAGGAGAACAAAGAGATACCGGTCTATCATCCGGAAGTCGATGCTTACGAAGTGTATGATGCCGATGGCAAATTTCTCTCCATCCTCTACACCGACTTCCATCCGCGCGACGGAAAGCAGTCGGGAGCCTGGATGAACAGCATCAAGGAACAACAGCACGAAGCTGACGGAAAAGACAGCCGCCCACAAATCATTATCGTGATGAACTTTACGCGGCCGACCGAAACGAAACCATCTTTGCTGACTTTCGATGAAGTAAACACATTACTCCACGAGTTCGGACATGCACTGCACGGAATGTTTGCAGAAGAAAAATACGCCAGCCTTTCCGGAACGAACGTATACCGCGATTTTGTGGAACTTCCCTCGCAACTCATGGAAAACTGGCTGACGGAAAAAGAATTCCTGGATCAGATAGCCGTACATTACGAAACAGGGGAAAAGATCCCGCAGGAACTCGTCCGTAAACTGGTGGACGCATCTAATTTCAACACCGGTTATTTCTGTTGCCGCCAGTTAAGTTTCGGGTTGCTCGACATGGCCTGGCATACACAAACCGTCCCGTTCGAAGGGGATGTGATCACTTTTGAGAAACAGGCCTGGGCGCAGACCGTTATCGTGCCGGAGGTTCCCGGGACATTGATGAGCAGTAGCTTCGGACATATCTTCTCCGGCGGTTATGCAGCCGGATACTATGGATACAAATGGGCGGAAGTGCTGGATGCCGATGCATTCTCTGTATTCAAGGAAGCCGGGATATTCAACCGGGAAACAGCCCGTTCGTTCCGCGAAAACATATTATCCAAAGGAGGAACGGAAGACCCGGCCATATTGTATAAACGCTTCCGCGGACAGGAGCCGACGATCGATGCCCTGCTCATCAGAAACGGGATCAAACAGGCTGAACCGAAAGCAAATAGCAATTGATATAAAAATAGCTAAACATACAATAGTTAAATCAATTATATTTACCTTTGCTAGCTGAATAATTAAGGATAAAATCAGGTAAACAATGTGCGAAAAAACAGAAAAGCAATACGAACTGGATAAACGTTACCTGCGGATGGCCGCAGTCTGGGCAGAGAATTCGTATTGCAAACGACGTCAGGTCGGAGCACTGATAGTTAAAGACCAGATGATCATTTCCGATGGATACAACGGAACACCGGCCGGTTTTGAGAATATCTGTGAAGATGAGAACAATGTAACCAAACCTTATGTGTTACATGCCGAGGCGAATGCTATAACCAAGGTGGCTGCATCATCAAACAGCAGCAAGGGTGCTACGATCTATGTCACTTCGGCTCCTTGTATAGAGTGTGCCAAGCTGATCATCCAATCGGGCATCAAACGTGTTGTCTATTCTGAAAAATACCGGATGGAAGACGGGTGCAATTTATTGCATCGTGCCGGAATTAGTATAGAATACATTGATATAAACGAATAAATATACGTTTTTATGAACAAGAACAGAAGGCTGACCATCTGGTTGCCTGTAATTATTGCAGCAAGTATTGCTCTCGGTATCTTTATCGGGAACCATTATCTTTCTCTTACACAAAACGGCAAACGCCGGATGTTTTCCAGCGGAAATAAAATAAATGCGATACTCGACATCATTGACGAACAATATGTCGATACTGTAAATATGAAATCGTTGGTGGAAGGGACTATTCCTAAAATATTCAGCGAACTCGATCCGCACTCCGTTTATATTTCTGCCGAAGATGCCTCCATCGTGAACGAAGATCTGGAAGGTTCATTCAGCGGTATCGGGGTCTCTTTCAATATGCAGACTGATACGATCCTCGTGATCAGCGTTATATCCGGAGGCCCGGCAGAAAAAGCTGGACTGCTTCCGTTCGACCGTATCATTACGATTAACGACTCGATCTATTCCGGCAACAATACCAGCCAGGCTAAGATCATGCGCACATTACGTGGTGCAAAGAACAGTACTGTCAAGCTGGGTGTGAAACGTGGAGACACACCGGATCTGCTTTACTTCGATGTAACGCGCGGAGACGTACCGGTCAACTCGGTCGATGTATCTTACGAAGTGAGCAAAGGGATCGGCTACATCAAAGTCAGCAAGTTCGGACGAACAACCTATAACGAGTTTATCACGGCCATTGCCAAACTGAAAGAATTGGGATGTGACTCATTCGTTATCGACCTGCGTGGAAACACCGGTGGATATATGGATGCGGCTATCAATATGGTAAACGAATTTATGCCGGAGGGACGATTGATCGTTTACACGGAAGGGAAAGCTTTCCCGCGTAACGATGTTTATACTAACGGAACAGGGACTTGTAAGGAAACTCCCATTGTTGTTCTGACTGACGAATTTTCGGCTTCCGCCAGTGAGATTTTCTCGGGCGCTATCCAGGATAACGACCGCGGAATGATCGTTGGCCGTCGTACTTATGGCAAAGGACTGGTTCAATCGCCAATCAAACTGAGCGACGGTTCGGAAATACGCCTGACGATTGCCCGTTATTACACTCCTTCGGGACGAAGCATTCAGAAAGATTACAAACTGGGAGACTCGGCCGATTATGATCAGGATCTGTACAACCGTTTCATTCATGGTGAGTTCGACTCGGCCGACAGTATCAAGAATACGCATACGGAGAAATATCATACCATGATAGGCAGAACGGTATATGGCGGCGGTGGTATCATGCCGGATATCTTTATTCCGCGTGACACTAGTGGCATCACGACTTATTTTACAAGTATTGTAAACAGCGGAACACTTTATCTGTATGCACTTGAATATTCGGACAGAAATCGTGAGAAGTTATCCTCTTTTGCCACTTATCAGGATCTGTACAAGTATCTGCAGTCGCAACCTTTGCTTTATGACTTTACAAACTTCGCAGCAACCAAAGGCATCAAGAAACGCCCGAACCTGATCAATATATCAGGTAAGCTGATCGAGAACCAGTTGCAGGCATACATCGTACGTAACTTCTTCGATGAAGCCGGATTTTATCCGATCTTCCTGAAGGACGACCCTACTTTATTGCGTGCGATCAAAATCATAAACGAAGGGAAATCAGTTCCTACAATCGAGAAAGAAAATGCAGACAAAGGAATTGCAGACAGCCAAGCAACAACTCCGAAAAGATATAGCCTCGCTAAAGAAATCATACGGGAAGACTATACTGCTTGACTTCTCTGAAAAGATATGGAAGCGGCTGGAAGAGACTGAACTCTTCCGGCAGGCTTCTTGTATTGCTTTATATTACTCCATACCCGGAGAAGTCCAGACAGCCGGATTACTCGAAAAATGGTTCGATAAAAAGCAACTCCTTCTTCCTCTGGTAGTCGGCGACGATCTCCGTCTTTTACCTTATAAAGGCTACGACAGCTTAACTCCGGGAGCTTTCGGCATTCTTGAGCCGAAAGACACAGAAACAACAATCCCCGAATCAGATGTTGATTTAATAATCGTGCCCGGTGTCGCTTTCGATCACCAACTGAACCGTATGGGACGGGGAAAAGGATATTACGACCGGCTGTTATCGACTTTACAGGCACCCAAGATCGGTATTTGTTTCGATTTTCAGTTACAGGAAAGCGTTCCGGTCGAACCGTTCGACAAGAAAATGGATATGATCATTACGGAAAACGAAATTATCACCGGATAATAATATCCCGGATAACGGTTGCTCCGGCATATTCATTCAAACTCTTCACCAATCTATCGCGACACAAGGTTAATTCACTTCTCAGCACCGAAGAAGTAAGCGATACATATAATATATGATCGCGTACATATATATTGCGGGTATATTGCATAACCATCGGCCCCAGCACTTCCTTCCAGGCACGTTCGATACGGATCTCCAGTATCTTTTCGTATAATTCCGTATTGTCCTCGAAAAAATCTCTCAGGACTTCACCGATAGCTTGTGTATTTTTACGCTTCATGCCGGATCCTCCATTGGTTGAACTTCTCCCTGCTCCACTTTGAACAAGGCATAATCATGCTCCATAGCCAAAAGGATCTCATCCAGATATTTCCGATTGGTATCGGTTATGAATATCTGACCGAAGCTATCATCACTCACCAGCTTGATGATCTCCGCTACACGTGCCGCATCCAGTTTATCGAAGATATCATCCAGAAGCAAGATCGGGGTAGTCTGCCCCTTTCTTGCCAAGAAAGCAAACTGAGCCAACTTCAAAGCAATCAGGTATGTTTTATTCTGTCCCTGCGATCCGACCCTGCGGATCAGATGTTCGTTCAGAGTCATTTCAAGTTCATCTTTATGAATGCCGTTGGATGTATAGCCTAAAATACGGTCGCGCTCCCTGTTGGCTGCCAGTAAATCGGGCAGGTCATTCCCTGCCAGTTGGGAGATATAACGCAAGCCGACCACTTCCGAAGAGCGACAGATCGTCTGATAATACTCATTGAAGATCGGAATAAAGCTTTCCACCAGCAACTGGCGCTTTTCAAAGACCATCCGCCCATACATCCCCAATTGCATCTCCAATACTTCATAGAGCGAAGCATCCATGCTTTGATTTTTCAGTAGCATATTCCGTTGAAGCAACGCTTTATTATATTGGATCAAGGCATGCAGGTATTGTTTATCCTGCTGCGAAATAATCAAATCCAGAAAACGACGGCGCTCGTCACTCCCCCCTTGGATCAAATCCGAATCTGCCGGAGAAACCATTACCAAAGGCAACAGGCCGATATGCTCCGACAGCTTATCGTATTCCTTCTTATTCCGTTTGAACTGTTTCCGCTGACGGCGGCGGATGGCGCAGAAGATCTCCTCCCCTCTTCCTTCATAATCATATTCACCCTGGATCACACACATATCCTGATCATTGTTTATAATCTGACTGTCAGGAGTATTTACATGACTCTTGCAAAACGAAAGATAATGAATCACATCCAACAGATTCGTCTTCCCCATCCCGTTATTTCCAAAGAAACAATTCATTTTGGGTGAGAAAGATACTTCCGACTGAAGAATATTTTTGTAATTAAGAATAGAAAGCTTTTTGAGTATCATCTGTACCATATTAATCGTACAAAATTAAAAAATATACTTCTAAGTATAGATTATATCAGTAAAAAAAACTACTTTTGCGCTTTGAATTGCCATTGGCATAAATCAGGATAAAATAATAAATAACTATAACACATTATGGCTACTAAGGAAAAAAACACCAACACGGAGTTAGAAGTAGAAGAAATTGTTTCGAAATCGGAGCAGTTTATTGAAAACAATTCAAAAAAGATCATTTACGGAATTATAGCTATCGCACTCGTTGTTGGAGCTGTTTTAGGAATTAAACACGGTTACATGATTCCTCAGCAGAAGAAAGCAGCCGCTGCTATATTTAAAGGAGAACAATATTTCGCTAAGGACTCTTTCGCTTTGGCATTGAACGGTAATGGTGCCGACTACGAAGGCTTTGAAGGGATCATCGACCAATATGGTAGCACAGCTTCCGGAAATCTGGCTAAAGCTTATGCCGGTATCTGCTACTTCAAAATGGGAGAAACTGAAAAAGCTTTAGATAAGTTGAAATCATTCAGCGGAGACGACAACATGATATCTCCGGCTATTATCGGCTTGATCGGTGACTGCTACGTGAATATGGGTAACATCAAAGAAGGTATCAGCTATTTCGAAAAAGCAGCAAAAAGCGCTGACAATGAAGTAATCAGCCCTGTTTATCTGAAGAAAGCCGGTATCGCTTACGAAAACCAGAAACAATACAGCGATGCTGTTAAAGCATACACTACGATCAAAGAAAAATATTTCAACTCAATGGAAGCTGCTGATATCGATAAGTATATCGCCCGTGCTTCTGCTGCTAAATAATATGAATCGTACGATATAAACTATACAAGAGGATGTCTCATCAAAAAAGGCATCCTTTTATTTTTTAAATACAAAGTTATGGCTACAGCTTATCAAAATTTATCAGACTACGACTTCAACAGTGTACCCGACGGTTCAGAAATGACATTCGGTATTGTAGTCGCAGAGTGGAATAAGCACATCACAGAGAAATTACTGGAAGGTGCATGCAATACACTGGAGAAACATGGTGTGAAACCGGAAAACATTTATGTAAAACGTGTTCCGGGCAGCTTCGAACTGACTTTCGGTGCTAAACGTATGGCAGAAACAAAAGATGTGAATGCTGTAATCGTTTTAGGATGTGTTGTAAGAGGTGATACTCCACATTTTGATTACGTTTGTTCAGGCGTTACACAGGGTATTACCGAACTGAACCTGATGTATGATATCCCGTTCATTTTCGGATTGTTAACTACCGACAACATGCAACAATCAGAAGATCGTGCCGGCGGTAAGTACGGAAATAAAGGGGATGAAGCTGCTGTGACTGCACTAAAAATGATACATTTTTCTGAGTAAACACTTGCAGGTTTCAAAAATAATCGTACCTTTGCACTGCAATTGAAAATAATAGGGGCAGTTACCAGAGTGGCCAAATGGGGCTGACTGTAACTCAGCTGTCTTTCGACTTCGGTGGTTCGAATCCATCACTGCCCACAGAGAACCTCAGGAATTTATTTTCTGAGGTTTTTTGTTTTAAATATACCGACACTTTTGTCATTCCCCCCTGTTCTTTTTCCCGAAAGATATAGACTTTTTACACAGATATACTTGCTTCTTATTGTCAGGATACCCGTTTCAGCCCATTTTACACCCCCATCTCAACGATGCGCACACCCGGGTGTCGGTGGCGTCGAGACCCGGGTGTCAAGCAACATTTACTACTATCTATTTGATTTTTAGTAGTATACTTATTAAAAAGAAGTAGTGGTCTGAGCAACTTTTTAAACAAAGAGTGATAGTAGGGTGATAGATCAGTGATAGTTAAAAACAAGAACTGTCACTACCTCAAGGATTGATTTTCAAAGCAAAAATCCAACCCGTGATAGTAGTGACAGTTATTTTCAAAAACACTAAAGTGAATTACACGATAGAAGTCTTCTTTGTAAATTCAATGATTTCGCTGATACGGCCGAAGGCAAGGCCGGTAACAGTATCCGCACAACCATAATAGATTGCGATACGGTCTGATTCCGGATCATGCAAAGCGGCACACGGGAATACGACGTTAGGAACATCCCCCATACATTCGTAATCCTTCTGCGGAGACAACAGGTACGGACCTGAACGGAATTTCACCTTCCAGGGTTCGTCCAAATCCAACAGCGCAGAACCGAAGCTATATACATAGCCATTGCAGGAACGCAATACACCATGATAGATCAGCAACCAGCCTTCCGACGTCTCGATAGGGATAGGGCCTGCACCGATCTTCATACACTGCCAGGCGCTGTCTTCGAATGCAGCCGGAGACATTACATGGCGATGCTTGCCCCAGAAACACATATCCGGCGATTCGCTGTAGAAGATATCGCCGAACGGAGTATGACCGTTGTCGCTCGGACGGCTCAACATGGCAAAGTTGCCGTTGATCTTACGAGGGAACATCACACCGTTACGGTTGAAAGGCAGATAAGCATTTTCCAACTGGTGGAATGTTTCGAAATCGAATGTATAGGCCACTCCGATCGTCGGGCCGTGATAGCCGTTACACCAGGTAACATAATAGCGGTCTTCGATAAAGCAAACGCGCGGGTCGTAAGCATAAACAAACTCACCGATCTCTTTGTCGTCGCACTCGAATTCGAGCTTCGTTTCCGAGATATTCCAGTGGATGGCATCCGCACTAAAACCGACATGCAGACGCATGCGGCGGTTGGTATCGTCGCAACGGAACACACCGGCATAACCACCCTTGAACGGAACGACAGCACTATTAAATACACTGTTGGAAGTAGGAAGGATATCGCGGGGAATAACGGGATTCTGCGAAAATCTCCAGATCACATCCTTACAATCAGCCGGGCGATCTTCCCAAGGCATATCAGGCAGCGGCTCGCCTATAATTTTCAGTTTATCCATTTCTTATTGATTTGTTATATAATTGACAATGCAAAATTACTTCTTTTCGTCCAATTTCAACTCTTTCATCAACTCATTATACTCCACTTCGTCTTTGCTCATCTTGTCGTACCAGTTCTTTTTCAGAACCAATGTAGTGATGGCAAGGATCAGAATGCTTGTAACCAGCGGCATACCTTCACGGATAACGATATACATCGGAATAATGGTCAGACACATCTGCCAGATGATACCGACAGCCACGTTGAACATATCGCGTTTGAAATTCTTATTCGCCTTCACCTGCGGATATTTGGCAACAACCTTGTTGTAAACCGGCTTCCAGAATCCCCACGGACGGACGGTGATGTAGAAACGTTCCAATGTTTCATCTTCAACAGCCGGAGAAGCATAGGTGCCGACCAGACAACCGATCAGTGAAACAACAAGCAACACCGGGAAGTAGAATAATGGCAGCATCGGCGCATTATTGGCAAACTCTCCCACTCTTTCCACAAAGTGACCGTCTACCATCGTATAGTTATCGAAGATGAACGGGCAAACCATAGCCGCCAGAATACCGGAAATCATTCCCCAGAAATAACCGTTACCGTTGAAACGCCACCAATGCCATTTCAGCAGGTTGGCCGCGATATAACCACCATACAGGGCAGAAGTGATCCATTGCAGCACCGAGTTCACGCTCTCCACAAAGAAACCGATCACGACGCTGACCACCACTACTCCTACGGTCACGATGTAACTGGCACGGATCATGGTCTTGTTGCTGGCATTCGGATTGATATATTTTTTATAGATATCATTTACAATATAAGCAGGCGCCGCATTAGCCGTAGAAGCAAAAGTAGACATAAAGGCGGCAAGCAATCCGGCAAGCAGCAATCCGCATACTCCAACGGGCACGAACTGGTTGATGGCATTCGGCAGGATCAGCTCGAAGTCGATCGCCCCGGTCTTTGTCGTCAAGTCCAGATCTTTGAAGAAAGCCAGCGCCAGAATCGTAAATCCCATAATCATCAGGTAACGCGGGATAAGCAGGATGACAGGGACAGAACCGCTCATCAAGGCTGCTTCCTTACCGTTACGGCAGGAAAGGATCTTCTGCATATCGTAGTTGGGGGCAGGCCCCGCCATACTGTTGAACACTCCTTTGAAAAGCATCATCATAATAAAGATCCCGAACAGGCCGAACTGGTCGTTCATTATCTTGGTATTTACGTCGCTGAAGATGTCAGTCCATTTCAGATCGAGGTTCCATCCGGGAACCAGGCTATCCCAACCGGCAGGTACAATGGCTGCGATCGTTTCCGGGCTCACCTTCATCATAGCGATAACGGCAATCGTTACACCGGCCACAGTCATAATGGCAAACTGAACCACATCCGTCCACACGATACTCAGCATACCACCCAGCATCACATAAATCGTGGCAATAGCCGTAAAGAATATACCATACGCATGCGGCACATATTCGGCCGGAATATTGAACGGTACGTACTGGGAAACAAAATCCCAGGGGAAGAAGATCTCCATGAATTTACCTACGCCGATAAAGCCGTAGCTCAGGAAACCCAGCACACCGATCAACGCGTAGATCACTACGATGGTATGGGATAAATTAGCTCCTTTGTTCTTTCCGAAGCGTGTCTGAATCCATTCCGCCCCGGTCAGTACATTCGACCTCCGCAACCAGACCGACAGGTAAACCATCAGGAAGATCTGGTTGAATACGGGCCACAGCCAGGGAATCCAGGCACTTTTAATTCCATAAATAAAGGCTAGCGTAACCATCCACATGGTACCAGAGATATCGAACTGGCCGGATGCGTTAGACAAGCCTAACATATAAAAAGGTAATGTTTTTCCTCCTAAAAAGTAGGAGTCCATGTTTTTCGACGCCTTTTTCTTCAGCACAAGGCCGATGACGATCATTGCCACCAGATAAAGTGCAATAATGAAAATGTCGATGGGTTGCAATTTCATGATATTGAATTTTGTTATTAGGTTTAACGTTTGGCAAATATAATATAAAAAACGGAAGGGGGAATGCCAAAAAACAATTAAGGAACGCAGATAACGCAGAATACGCAGAGAAACGCAGACTTTTTATTAATTACAATATTGTCTGCGTTCATCTGCGCTCCGTCTGCGTAGTCTGCGTTCCTAATTATTACTTTAATCGATCGGACAAACTGAAGAGATCATACCGAATGTATCGTTGTCATTCAGACTCCAGATAACTTTATTGTTACCGTCTATTTCCATCAACTGCGGATTGTTCGATTCCTTTGCACTGGGATCGTGTCCCTGCCAGTTACAGATATACAAGCCATTGTTTGAAGTTGGCAACAACTGGGCAACAAAGAATAAAGAAACACCTTCGATGTCCTTTTCTCCGATTCTACGGATCACTTCGCCTTTGTCCAGGTTTACTTCCATCAAGGAATGTCCGTCGCCACAAGCAACCATGTAGTTGCCGTTGTTCAGCAATACCGTACCGTACGGGGTACCTTCCAACTTAGTTGTCCGAACCAGTTCGCCGGCCGGAGAGATTTCGCGTACTTCAGAAGTAGCGAAAAGAGGCATCAGGTAGTTGCCAGCCTTGTTCTTGTTCACCTGACGGAACTGAGCGTGCGGGTTCTCGATACCTGTTTCATATTCCGTTTCCGAAAGGATTTCACCCTTTGGGCTTACTTCCATGATTTTAGCCGGATGTCCGCACCAGGCCAGCAGGTAGTTTCCATCAGGCAATATACGTGCAGTCTGCATTTCGCAAGTATCCGGTGCCGGGATATTCCATAATTCCTTTTGATCGCGGGTGATCAGTTTAGCCCCCTTCTTATAGGCAAACAAGATGTTACCGTCCGGGGTTGCCACAGCCGAGTTACACTCCCAACCTTTCTGTATGGGATGTTCCCATTCGATTTGCTTCGTATCCTTGTCAATAATGACGATCTTATTCCAACCCGAACCGGCCAGTAATAACTTCTGAGCCTTTTGCTGGCAAGATGTTGCTGCAAAAAGGAAAAGAGCAGAGCACAGTAATGTGAATATTTTTTTCATGGTAATTCAATATGTATTATGTTATGTTCAAATACAACGAGGGGCAGAGCAGAGCCCCGCCCCTTCGAAGTGTATCGTTTGATTATTTAGATAAATCCTGGAACAGTTCAAATCCCTGCTGAGGAGTCAGATTCTGATGAACCACTGCGTGAACAGCCTGGATCATAGCAACCGGATTTTCAGACTGGAATACGTTACGTCCCATATCGACACCGGCAGCACCGTCGTTGATCGCTTTGTAACACAGATCCAATGCTTCCAGTTCGGGTAACTTCTTACCGCCTGCAATTACAACAGGAACCGGGCAGGCAGCAACTACCTTTTCGAAACCGTCGCAATAGTAAGTCTTCACGATGTTTGCACCGTTTTCAGCACAGATACGTGAAGCCAGACCGAAGTAACGGGCGTCGCGTGCCATCTGTTTGCCGACAGCTGTCACACCCATCACAGGAATACCATAACGTGCACCTTTGTCTACCGCAGCAAACAGGTTGGCGATCGTTTTAGCTTCGTGCGCTTCGTCACCGATAGCCAACATCACAGCCATAGCTGAAACGTTCATACGGATAGCATCTTCGATATCGATCACTACGTTATCGTTCAGTTCAGTCAGGATAGATGTACCTGCATCCGAACGCAAACAGATCGGTTTGTTTGTTGTTGTCGGGATTGAAGACTGAAGAATACCGCGTGTACACATGATACAGTCTGCATATTCGATCAGCGGTACGATATTCAGGTCGATACGTTCCAGACCGGAAGTCGGGCCCATAATGAAACCGTGGTCGAAAGCCAGCATAACCGCTTTGCCTGTTTTCGGGTTGAAGATACGTGATAAACGATCTTTCATACCCCAGGAAAGGTTTTCAGCACCCTTCACATGGAAGCTTTGCTGCGCGGAGCTAACACCTAAACCAAAGTTACTGCCTTCTCTCAAATCATCTAAATCTGCCATTTTTTCTATTTTCTATATTAAAAAGTTAATTACTTAATTACAATGCTTCTGCAAAAGCAGCCAGCATACAGCTCCATGAAGTAGCACCGCTATCGGCATAACCGATCGAGCGTTCGCCGTAGTTACGGGCACGTCCGAAGTTCGCTTTCATGTTTACGGTCTGTTCAGCTCCCTGAAGGGCAGCTTCAGCACCTGCTGTCATTACTTCCTTGATATCGTCGGATGTAGAAGCTTCGATTGCTTCGATTGCCGGGATCAGGGCGTCCATCATGGTTTTATCACCCTTCTTAGCCTGTGTCTGTTTCTGCACGTTTGCAAGACCTCCGGCGAACATCTTCTTAACAGCAGCCGCATCCAGTTCGGTTCCGGCAGCGTTATCGCTCATACCCAAGAAAAATGCACCTAACAGGGTACTTGTCGATCCGCTTGTTTCCAGCATCACGCCAAATCCCATATCATTCAGCATAGATTTGAATTCCGTTCCTTTTTCCGAAGCCTTAACAACAACAGAGAAAGCGGTTACGATAGCTTGTCCGTGATCACCGTCACCGATTACCGCATCCAGTTTAGAGAATTCGTCTTCACGGGCTTTGATATGCTTTAAGGCGTTAGTCAGCATACCTCTGAAACCCTCAATAGTCAATTGTTTCATGTTATTTGTTTATTTACCAATAGTTGTCCAATATGGTGCGTTTGCACTCTTGTTCTTTAAATAATCGATATGATCTGCGTCCAGAATACCCATGATCATCTGGAAACCGGCTTGTTCCTGTACAGTCAGGATTTCCTGGATACGGCCGAATACTACTTCCATGCCACGAGCTTCCAGTTCTTTGTAAGCTTTGCGGAAGATAATATTCAATTCCATGTGGGTAGTTGCACCTACGCCGTTGATGATCAACATCATCTTGTCACCGGCTTTCGGCTGTAACTGCTGGCACAACAGGTCGACCATTTCAGCAGCAGTAGCATCGGCAGATACCAACGGTTTCTGACCGCCACCACCTTCACCATGCTGTCCCATACCGATTTCCATGATACCGTCAGGAAGGTCGGTGATCGTAGCATTGTTCTGCGGATGCGTACAAGAACGCATAGCAACAGCCAGAGTTGCAGCTTTTGCATTGTAACGTTCGCCGATCTCGATCAGTTCGTCGATAGACTTGCCTTCGTCGGCAGCAGCACCCAGGATCTTGAACAAAGGTACGCAACCAGCCAGACCGCGACGGTCGTTAGTCGGAGCACCGATACCTGCACTGATGTCATCGTGAGTCAGGATCTGTTTCACCTTGATGCCTACACGTTCTGCCAGCTGGCAAGCCATGTTTGCGCTCATCACGTCACCTGAGTGGTTCAATACAACCAACAGGATACCGGCTTCACGCTTCATCAACTGCAAAGCCTGGAACAAACGTTGTGCACCCGGAGCAGCAAAGATATCCCCTACTACAGAGCAATCCAGCATACCGTCGCCAACGAAACCGCTCAATGCAGGTTCGTGACCGGAACCGCCTAATGTTACGATAGCTACTTTGTCTTCGCTTTTCGGATTGGCACGAACAACGATGTTTTCAGCAGCCAGCTTTACCTGTTCAGGGTAAGCCAATACATAACCTTCCAGCAACTCCGGAGTTACTTGTTCGGGATCATTTATAAATTTAGTCTTAATTTCTGCCATGGTATTTTCCTCCTTGTTTTTGTTTAGGTTTATAAATTATTTGATTTCCATTAACTCGATAGCAATGCCTTCTTCTTCGATGAAAGCAATAGTAAGATGTTCGTCGCAAACAGCCGGGCCAAAGATAACTTTAGCATCCTTCAGCGCCTCGTCCAGTGAAGGAACAGTATAAGCGATATGACCATTTGATTTAACCAGATCAGGCAAGCAGCTCGCAGCAGGATCGTCAAATTTCAGGAATTCGATCTTGTTAGGGCTTTTGCTGTAATCGGTTAACCATACGTTCAAACCTTCGTTGAACATAGCACCTTCTTGGTTTTCGTTGGTAATGATACCTACATGATTAAATGTTCTCATGATCACTAAAATTTAATGTTTAACTACTATTTAATTAATTCTACTTTATTCTTTATCCTTTGTTTTGTTATATCCGATCCTCGACAATATAGCCAAGACGATGACAACAGCACCGGCCATATACAAATAAGTAAAGATACCGTGTACATTATCGTTCTGTCCGTACGAATGCATACCGCTCAGGAAATAGTTCACTCCGAAGAAGGTCATCAATACGGAAGCGAATGCCACTACCGAACAAAGATTGAACAACCAGTCGCTATACCAGCGTTTCACCAGATGAAGGTGTGTTACGACCGCGTAAACAACCATTGTGATCAGCGCCCAGGTTTCCTTCGGGTCCCATCCCCAGTAACGTCCCCACGACTCGTTCGCCCAAACGGCACCGAGGAACGTTCCGACCGTCATCAAGGCCAATCCGACCAACAGCGACATCTCGTTTACGATAGTCAGCTCTTTTACGCGGGTTTTCAGCAAAGCTGTATTTTTCTTTCCGGCAATACTTGTCATCACCAGGTTAGTCAAACCGATCAGGCAGCTGATACCAAAGAAACCGTAAGCAGCAACGATCACAGCCACATGGAACATCAGCCACGGAGATTTCAGTACGGGAACCAGCGGGTTGATTTCCGGATCCATCCAGTTCAACCCCGAAACGAACAGGATAATACCCCCGAACAAAGTGGCCAGAGCGAATGTAACCGTACTGCGTTTCACGAATAACAAACCAGCCAGCACGGTTGCCCAGGCAACATACACCATTGTCTCATACGAGTTACTCCACGGTGCATATCCGGCAATATACCAACGCATCCCCATCCCATACATATGGTAAAAGAACACGGTCAGCACAGCAATACCCAATATCCAGAGACTTGCCGTCATCCATTTCTGCTGTTTGAACAACATGGCAAACGAAAGTACCAGCATCAATCCACCCAGAATCAGATAACCGATCTTGCAATAGCGGAAGATATCCATTTTATTATACTTCAGTTCCGCCTGTATCTTCTTCGGTGAAATATCCAATGTCTTGTTCTTTGCCTGCTGGTAAGTGCCGATCATATCGATCACTTCATCCGATTTCGACCAGTCGCCGTTTTGCAGGGCATCTTGTACTTCGGCCAGATACCAGTCAAGGATACGGGATACGAACAAAGAGTCTTTGCCGGTGAATGCCGACAAGTCGTCCCCCGGCGCATACCATTTATGATTGGGATCGTCTTCCTTCGGGAAAAGGTTCAGCATCTGATGGTTGATCAACTGATGGAAGATATTGATTTGTTCGTCCAGTTTGAGCAGGTCTTTATCGAAACGACTGCGTTCGGCAGGCATCTTGTTGTAGGCCTCTTCCAATTTCTCCTGCAATTTATAATTTCCGTTGTTGTCGAATACCTGCAGATAAGCACATTCGCCGTCGGTCAGATCGTAATAATTTGCCAACTCCTGGTTAGATAGAGCGATAAAAGGAACGCGCATCCACATATCCGGCATCGCCAGCATACTCAGCAGGAACTGGTCGGAGTTCATCTTGCCGATCTTATCCGCCTTATGCAGTTTACGAAGTATTTCGGAAGAGAAAGTATTGACAGGCATCATACGGCCACTTCGCGACTGTACGGGTAGAGAACCGAACTTGGCAGCATGTTCCGGAGTAATCATATATTTCTGTACGGCATCCAGCATAGGAGACTTTTCTTCTTTCGCCTGTATCGATGTCGATACAACCAGCAACACCAGTACCATTGCCGCAGATTTTGCAGCCGAACGCAGTTCTTTCAGACGACGGCTTAATTTCATAAAGCGGGTGTTCTTCCCTATCAGGGAAATGATCAATCCGATTACCAACATAAGATAACCGGTATACGTTATATTCCGTCCGGCCACATCACGGTTGACGGAAAGGATGGTTCCGTGTTCGTCCGGATCATAAGAAGCCTGGAAGAAACGATACCCTTTTACATCTAATACATTATTCATAAATATCCGTTCACGGCGTGTGCTACCGTCTACATGAACCAGCACTTCGCTTTCATAGGCAGACGGACTTGATGAACCGGGATAACGGGTTAAAGTAAATTTCTCGAGTTCCACAGTAAAAGGTAAGGTATGGAAAGTGGTCAGATCGCCCGAGCGGACTGCTATCTGATCGGTTGCTTCGCCTTCGCGAAGGTGAAGGATGCCTTCTTCGCCGAACTGGAAGGATGTGAGGGCGCCCAGAAGGATCACAATAAAGGCAGTATGAACAACCAGCAATCCCCATCTGCGCTGTTTGATATACTGGTATTTGATAAGAACGGCTATAAAATTAACCACTAAGAGGAATTGCAACAGGAAGAATAACGGGGAATAATAAATCATTGCTTTGGCAGCTGCTGTTCCATGATACTTTTCTATAAAAGTGGCGACAGCCAGACCAAAACCGTAAATGAGTAACAAGACGATTGTCGTTACAAAGGAAGATAGTATTCTTTCGAGAGTTGCTTTCATTTGTTGTTTTATTAAGTTATGTCGCCAAAGATAAGAATTTTCAATTAAGTGACCCCGGCCACGCCAGGGCCACTTAATAGATTTTATCTATGTCTAGGACATATCTTGCAGATTAGTCTTCGATTATAACACGGAAACCAACATTAAATACACGCTGATACGGATAGTACGCTTTACGTGCATAAGAAGTAGAGAACTTCGGACGTTCGATATATGAACCACCACGAACTACCTTGTGGTCGGAAGTTACTTTAGCCTTTTCATTATAAGGATAAGGAACATAATCTGAACGAGTCCATTCTGAAACATTACCATGCATGTTGTACAAACCGAACGGGTTAGCTTCGTAAACCTTTTCGCCTGTCTGGATCAACTGACCATCGTCTACACCTTCTTCTTTCGGCAGATAAGTATAATACTTGTACCAGTAAGAATTAGGAGACATCGGTTTCGGGTCTACACCACTTACTGCGAACAGCAAAGTAGTCTTGTCAGCCAAGTTTTCGTATTTACCAAAGTCTGTATTCATATTACCATACCAGAAATCACCATCGCTACCTGCGCGGCAAGCCCATTCCCATTGTGCTTCTGTCGGAAGCGTAATGTTCAAACCTGTCTTTTCGCTCAGTTGCTTGCAATAATCCATAGCATCGTTATAGTTTACACGGATAACCGGTTGATTCGGTTCATTAGCCGGATAACCCTGTACCACGTGGTCTTTCCACAACTGGTCAACGAAACGGCTGTCGTGATCCGGATAGATAACATTGAACTGTTGGTTCGTTACTTCCATTTCACCCATCCAGAATGCTTTACCGATCTTCACCTTAGCAGTAGGATAAGCATCCGATTCGCCCTGGTAGCTACCCATTACGAATTCACCTGCAGGGATACGAACGAAGTTGATCTTCACACCCGGAGCGATCTCAACCTCTTTGCGGTTGCTCTGTTCCTTAGCAAGCATCTCTTTGATAGCAGCCTTATCGAACGGCCAGCCTTTAGCCTTCACAGTCTTTTCCTTTACAGGAGCAGCTTTTTCAGGCATTACCGGAGTGATCGGGCCTTGAGCTTTCAGATAAGAAGCATAGTCTGCGATTTCTTTCTTCCAGTCTACACCCATGCCGTTAGCATATTTGTCAGTCAGTTCTTTACGACGCTGGATCTGGTCGAATCCCTGATACGGGATGATTTCCTTACCCAAAACGTTTGCATCGAAGTAACCTTTATCAGGAGCGTTATAGTCGATCCAGTTGTATAGTTTCAACCATTCTGCGTCAGTCAGCTTCACATTGTGGTGACCCTTCTTCAGGATACGAACCAGTTCGCTGGTGTTCGGATGATATTCATACGGCTGAAGAACAACCATATCACCTTCACCACCCTGACGGTGTACGTACGGATGAATGTTCAGATAAGAGGTACCATAACCCAGTTTGTCTTTCTTACCGCCACGCAGGTCGAATGCTTTGCCTTCGCCATTGTGACAAGCGATACAAGCACGATCCAGGATCGGCTGAACTTCCAGGTCGAAAGTGAATGAACGAACACCACCTTCAGGAGCCTTCAACGGAGTAGCCGCTTTCTGTGAAGCGATCACACGCTTAGGAATAGGTATCTGGTTCTGGTCTTCATGACAACCGATACAAGATACAACTTCACCCGGCTGACCTGTAAACCAGCTACGCATCCACTGAACAGCTACGCCATCTTTGTCGATCGGCTGGATAGAGATCGGAGTATTAGCCGGAACTTTGAAGATAACCGAACCGTCTTCTTCAACAGGAACAGTACCCAACAAACGTTTGATATCCCAACCACTCTGGATACCATGCCAGTTGTGGTCTGAACGAGTCTTCACATAAGCATATTCGTAAGCATGCAGACGAAGTTCTTTCACTGTTCCGCGAGGAATACCACGCAGGCCTTCGCCTTCATAGATATCCTGAATAAATACAGTAGCTTCCTTCTGGTCTAACTTAACACGATCAGGAATTGACGGTGGGGTTTTTGCTTCCTTCACCAGGATCGGGCTGATATAACCTTCACCTTCTGCCTGCATCAAACAAGTAACGTTATCATAAACGTCCACCAGATAAAGTCCCCACAATGACTGCGGATCCAATTTAGCTGCAACCAGGAAGTATTTATCACTCAAAGCTGTCGGTTTAACGAACTGCGGCCATACACCGTTCACCAATTCGTCTTTGATCAGCTCCTGGATAGGACGGTTACGGTGAGGAATTTCCTGTACCATACCGGCTACACTCTTACGTCCCTTAGACGGATCGAAAACGATCAGACGTCCTGAACGGGCTACACCGTGGTGACCGGAGATAACGCCTACGAAAGCAGACCCCTGTCCGGGCAACGGCTGAATATCGAATGTACTGTTCGGGAACATAGCACCGCTACCATAAAGGGCTTTGTTTTCTGTTCCGTCCGGGTTCATATGCATTACGATACGAGAATAGTAGTGAGTCAGGTCGGTATATTCCCAACGAGTGTACATTACACGTCCGTTGTTCATTACAACCGGGTTCCAGTTGGCATCCTGGTCGAATGTCAAACGGCGCAGATTTTTATTCTCGGGAGTATAAAGAACCATGTTTCCTACAGGGTCATCACCACTAACGCAAGGTACACCCTGGTAACCGATGTTAGAGTTGGCAATAACGCGTCCGTCAGGAAGGTAAGTACCATCATAGAATTCCAGATCCGGCTCTTCGTTTTCAACGAGCGGTTTGTAACCTGTTCCATCCAATTTCACTTCGTATACATTCCAACGTCTGTCTTTCTCTCCCATCAGGGTAGTAAACATCACGCGGTCTGCATCCCAGTGCATTCTCAGGTCGGCGATAGAAGCATCCTCTACCTTAGGACGGAAGATACTCTTCATCTGCATGTCACCACGCAGGTCGCTCAGTTCGACGATCTCAGCATTAAATCCGCTACGACGAGCCGATTCCTGGTTACTCCAGTTATTAGCCTGCGTACCCAGATCCGGAGCCATAGCCTGACGAGCTCTTGAACCTAATTTATAACGAACAGCAACGATCTTGTCTGCATCCAACAGCGGGTTACCCAACAGGATAGCCTTTTTGTTATCCAAAGCCTTACGGGCATTAGCTAAAGCCTGCTCGTCTCCTTTATAAATACCGCTGAAACCTTTCTGTTCAAGTTGTACCAACTCGTTCAGTAGTGTTTCATATTTAGCTGCATCGAAACCTTTCTGCTTTTTCATGTCTGCAAAAGCCAACTTAACAGCTTCCACATTCAACCATTCAAGGTCGTTCTGAACAGCATAAACATCCTGAATCTTTTCAAACAGTTCCAGATATTTACGGATCTGTGTATTCACATCCTTTTCAGAAGCGATCTGCTGGATAATGCTCTTATAATAAGAACCGTCTTTCAGCTTGGTGATCAAAGACTCTACTGCTTGTTTCTCAACAGAAGCATCAGGAGTGATCAACCAGGTATCCAGGCCGTCCATCATAGCACCCAACATACCGATCTGTCCCGGATATTTAGCGATCAACTCGTCACCTACAAATTTAGGAACGACATTCAAAGCCTGGAAATATACGCTACCACCGGAAGAAGTATCATCGATACCTACTTCAGCTTCAAAGCGAACATATTTACCTTTTACCGGATAAACCAATGTTCCGTTTGCATGACAGAATACACCATGTTTGTATTCTTTTCCTGCAATAAAGATCTCATGGTCATAGGCATTCACATTCATTTTCGGTTTAGCCCAGCCGGCCACACCATATTCGAAAGGAACTTCATCCAACCATACGGAAGAACCGTCGGCTGCAATCAAACGGGCATTACCCCAAACAGCTTGGTCGTAATCAGAACCATCCGGGCCACCGGCAGTGATAAGCACCAACTTATCCACGCCTTTCAAATCAACCACGAACGGTTCAGCCTTTTCTTTATGCTTCTTAAAGGTAGAAATGATAGGCATACCTGCCTTCTGAAGCTCATTACGCAGTTCCGTCTTGGCCTTGATGGAGGCATCAATCCAGGTATCCGCCTTTTTTTGCTTCGGAGCAGCCGAAGCAAAAAGAGAGGAAGATAAGAAGAGTGATACTAATAAAAAATATTTATTCATGTATCTATTAATATAAGGTGTTAACAACTACAATTGGATTACAGAGCAGCCTTAGAGTTAGTGAAACGCAGACCGTCATTATCGTGATAGCATGCCCACTCGTCAACGATAGCACCTTCCGGACCAGCCATAAGGAAATGGAATGATTCGATTTTCTTCAACGGTAATACTTCACCAACCTTCTGAACAGTAAAGTTCTTACTCTTGATCGGACCGTGAGTAGCAGGAATTGCCGGAGCATTAGGAGTTTCGTCTCCTATTTCAGAGAAGTTGTAAGCCCATCCCTTTTCAACCATCCATGTTTCATGTTTAGCCGGGAATTTAGTTTTTACGTGAGCATGTTCAGGGATCATCTGTCCCGGAAGCAGATAGATAGCGTGAGCGAAGTAACCGTGTTCTGCATCGTTAATCCAGAAGATACCACCCATACCTACATTTTCGAAGTCACCCAAACCGAAGTCGGTAACCCACATTTCTTTGGCCATCATTTCAGTGAATGGAACATCATAGAACTCAAACATGTCTTTCATAGCCTTCATAGCTACTTCCTGATCGAACTTGCCGTCTTTATAGAAATCGGCATTTGTGTACTTTTTTGAATAAGTCATTTCTTTATTAGTTTTACAATTAGAATTTTTATCGCATTTGCATTGTTCAGTGCATCCGCCCTCTCCGTTGCAACAAGTAGCGTCACTTGTTTTGTTACCAGTACATGCCACCATCGAGCTTAATAAAAGCCCCACAGCCATTGTTTTAATACTTAATCCTTTTTTCATTTCGCTTTTAATTTATGTTAGTAATATTTGCTTTCTTTCGCCAAACGGTCAACATGATCCGGCAGAGGTCATTATAACACTGCAATCCCCTCAATCTCTATCAATAATTCATCCCGACAAACATCCGCCCACATATAGGAGATGGGGATATTCAACTTATACTCATTCAACAGCCTTTCCGCATCCTTGTAGAATGACTTGTCTTTCAGATACACCCGGAGCATTTTCAACTTAGCCTCACCGATCAGCTCGGCTATATTCTCCATAGTGATATGAAGCTGACGCTCCAGCCCCACTCCGATCAGGCTCTCTTCGCCACGAATAGCTGCCGTCCCGGAGATATAGATCAACTCACGGTTGCCGAACGTCATGCTCTTGGCACGCTCGAACTTCGGAGTCGTCTTTTTGCTGTTAGCCGCTTCCAGCACCCCTTCCGAATAAGCATGTGCAGCAACCTGCAACTTATTATCGATAGGAGTAGCAAAACAATCCGGGTTTGAGAATACCGCCGCATCCAGATCGACCAGTACTCCCCCCAGGTTGGCACCGATACCTGTCGCTGCAGGATAACCATTTTCCCAGCTCGTTTTACCATAATACTCGCTACGGGAGTTATTAAATATCTGGTAATGCTGGTCGTCGCCGTCGAACTTGGTGATCTCTTCAATATAATTCCACTGGCGGATAATACAGTTGATCGGGAAACCTTCCCTTCTCATCAGATCCGATACCAGCTGGAACACCTCTTTCGACTGTACTTCAATACCGAAATTTATTACGTCGCCGTGGAAACCACCGGCAAACAGGAAACGGCCGCTGCCATTTTCCAATACAACATACGGGAATGTCCCGATATGTTTATACGTAATATGATCTCCTTCGTCGGGAGTGTAAGTATGGGCTTCAAGAATCAGTCCTCCGTTTAATGGCGGTTGAGACACATAGCTCAATACCGGCTCATGATTGCCGTAATACTTACGCACCTTTTCACGCAGCAAGATGCGGCGCGAAACATACTGTTCATTGCTACTTGGCATGCCAAAAAAGGCAAGCCTGAATATTTGTTCGTTCTGCGGAAGCTGGGCTAGCAGCTTATCGACCATCTCTCCAAATTCCGCTTTTTCAGTAGTGTAAATATTGTATTCTATCTTATCGCAATAATTCATTGGTTCCTCCTTTTAGAGTGAGTTTACATATTCTGTCAAGGCTTCAATATCTTTCTTGGAAACTTTCTTATCGATACCATGCTTATGCACTTCAAACACTTCCTGCATTGTTGCGGCACGTCCGTCGAAAAGATAAGGGGCCGTACGCCATACTTCCCTCAAAGTCGGAGTATCCCATCCCTTTTCAAATTCGATATCCTCGCCGATACGGTGCATCTTCATATCCGTATAATAAGGGCCGCTGTGGCAATCGCCACAACCCAACTTTTCAAAAACCTTACGTCCTTCTTTCGCTTTGTCCGACAGTTCGCCATTCACCAGATAAGGACTGGGAACGGGACGTAACGACATCAGATAGTCGTCCACGCATTTAGCATCATGTTCGGAAATATCAAAGAACTGGATGAAGTTATAACCCGCACGTACAGCCACTTCAGCCGATGCACGGATACCGGAAATCATATTGGGTGGTGTAACATGGCTAAACAACAAGCTCTTACAGTTCTTCGAGTTACCCACACCATCGTTCATCAAATCCCAGTTCATACCATCCGTACGGGCTTCTCCCGGGTGGCAACCGTTACAACTCTGCCAGTTCTGGAAACAGTGGGAAGCATCGTTGAAGTATTTTTCTCCTTTATTAATATCAGACTCCGTACGTCCCGGATTCAACTCGGTAGCCGTTACCTCACGGGTATTGATATCCACCACATTCAGTACGTCTGCGAAATAAGTCGGAAGGATCAGCTTGTCTGCAGTCAGCACCATCGAACGGGGGCCGTTACCTTGCAGGGGAATACGTTCACGAATCCCATACAGGAAGTTCAGGTCATAGTCCAACATTGACTTATTGGGATAGTTCTCAAACTTTTCGCGTAATGCCGGATGATCGATCACACTGATCTCATGCGTACCGGAATGCGAGATAAAAATAGCATCATCATTACAGTCGATACTCCAGATACCGGCAGCCCCTCTTTCCGGCTCGTCGACAACCACTGCACCGACAAATTCCTGCTTCTCCGTATCGATCACGCTGAATGCGCTGGTGTTCATCCAACCCTGTTGCAACTGTGAAGTCGGTACGGCAAAACGTCCGAGGTTATGGGATACATAAATATATTTACCGTCGGGTGTGATACAGATACCGCGCAACGCATTACTACCGTTGGCCAGCTTAATATCCTTTACTTTGGTAAAGCCGTCCATTTCGATAACGGAGACACAAGCTGCCACGTAATCCAGATCCGCCCGTTGTGCCGGAAGGAAATTCGTTACATACAGATATTTGCCGTCTTTGCTGAATACAGCCGACTTCGGTTCGCGAAGCACTTTTACCGTACGCAGTACTCTATGATTGACTGGATCGATCTCCGATACGCTATCATCAAACTGGTTGCATACATAAATCGTTTTCTTGTCAGGGCCAAACATCGGATGGCAAGCACCCGAACCGGTTGGAATGGCAGCCTCTATCCTACCCGACTCCAACAACAGTATCTGTAATTTCCCAGTGTTCTCAAAAGTAGTTACATACGCCTTATCACCGTCAAGAAGAATACCGGTAGGCGTTTCATCCATCGGGTAAGAGCGTAAAAGTTGTTTGCCATCAGCAGAGAAAATATCCACCCGCTTCAGACCTTTCTCTGTCAGAAGCATTTCACCCTTGTCATTCAGCTTGATGTCAGTGGTGAAAAATGGCGGATTGTCAGCAGATGCAAAAGAGATGCAGCAGCTGACAAAGCAAGCCATCAATGAGCTTTTTAACATGTATTTCCGTGTGTTCATGGTATGTTATTTTTTTGTGTTCTTACTATATCCTAATTCAGCGGAGATAGACTGCACTACCTCCTTAATATTATCGACCGTCGAACGAAATATTTCTTTTGTCAATCTGTCTTTAGGACCGGATATCCAGATAGCTCCGCAAGGATAACCCGTATAGTTAAAAATAGGAGCACCTACACAAATCACTCCATTCAGTTCTTCTTCATTATCCATAGCATAGCCTACTTTACGAACTCTTTCCAGTTCTTCCAGATAAGCCTCACGTGTAGTTATTGTCCGGGAATTATACCGTGCGAAAGTCATATACGACAAATAACGGTCGCGAACCGTATTCGGTAGATAAGCCATGATAGCTTTTCCCGGTGCCGAGCAATGCAGTTCGAAGGGTTTTCCCGGCGACAAGACAAAGCGGAACGTATGATGTCCCTGCGCCTGTTCTATAAAAATACCCTTCTCATTTCCTAGTACACCAAAACATGCAGTCTCCCCCACTCTATCGCGCAGATCACGTAAACGGGGTAAAACTGTCTCCAACAAATTGTGTTCATTCAACGATCTGAAGCCCAAAGTTAGCAATTTGCGCGATAACTTATAGCGTTTCGTATCTTCATTATAGTTAAGATAATCCAAACGAACCAATGTATTCAAAATACGGTAAGCAGTAGTCTGGGAGATATCCAGCTTACTCTTAATATCCTGCAGCGTCTCACCCTGTGGGTGGAGCGAAAGATATTCAAGCACCGCAATCCCTTTTTCCAGATTAGGCACCTTATAATTCTCTTCTCCTTTTTCCATATTTGGAATAACGCTTTCCATATTTGAAATATTGTTTCAGATTTGAATCAAATATAAAAGAGTAACGTTAATAAAGAGGAAATTCCATGTAAAAATTAGTTAAGTATGCTGTAGAACATTCCCTTCAGACAACTTCTGTTCTCCCTTCTGAACTTCATCAAGGAGTATTAATGAGTTCCTGAATCACAAAATATCCAACTTTTATTTCTTCCTGTAGCTAACCACCGCCATCACATTAAAGAACAGTGCAAACAGACAAACAATAATAAAGTGTCCGCTAAAATCAGCAAACGTACTTCCTTTCAGATAGACCATACGCATCACCTCTACAAAATAACGGACAGGATTGAGCAAGGTCATATCCTGCGCCCACTCGGGCATACTGCTGATCGGGGTAAAAAGACCACTCAGCTGCGCAAAGATGATCAGGAAGAAGAAAGCGGTAAACATAGCCTGCTGCTGCGTAGACGATATGGAAGAAATAGCCAGCCCAAAGCCCGTAAAAGCAATCAGGTAGACAGCCGCAAACAGATAAATGATCCCCATATTTCCGATCGGGACAAGGCCATACACGATCCAAGCCACGATAGCGCCGATCGTCAGCAGGATAAAGCCGATAATCCAGAAGGGTATCAGTTTCGATAACAGGAACAAGGTTTTAGGAACCGGTGTTACGTTGATCTGCTCAATCGTACCCTTTTCCTTTTCACTGACAATATTCAGTGCGGAGAGGAAGCCCCCGATGATGGTCAGCAGAAAGACCATGATACCGGGCACCATATAGTTTTTATAATTCAGATGCGGATTGAAGAGGTTCGTATGACGTACCCCGCTAAACACTGAGCCGGAAGTAAAACCCTTCTCCCGGTTAAAGTCCTGGATGATCTGCGACAGATAAGAGCTGCCCATCCCCCCTTTTGTGCCGTTCACGGCATTGGAAGCGATCAATACATCTGCCTGCCCTTCACGCCCCAGATCCTTTTCAAAGTTGACGGGTATTTCAAGCAGCAGATCAGACTCGTTACTCTCGATAGAGGTTATAGCCTGGTCGTAACTGGCAGACACGTTCGTCAGACGGAAATAGCCGGACGAAAGTATTTTCTCCGTCAGCTGGGTGGAAACGACGGAATGGTCGTTATCTATCACCCCCAGGTTGATGTTACGCATCTCGAAGTTCGCCGCAAAAGGCAGGATGATCAGCTGCATCAACGGAACAAGAAAGATGATCCGGGGCAAGAACCGGTCACGTTTGATCTGTTTGAATTCCTTTTCCAATAAATATCGTAATGTTCTCATCGCTTTTCTATCATAAACGGGTTTTAAAACGCTTCACACTCAGTACAACCAGCAAGACGGCCATCAACGACAGGATACCGATCTCTTTCAGGATCGAACCGGCGCCAAGTCCTTTTATCATCACATCCTTCACGGCAATAATATACCATTTGGCCGGTACGATATTGGAGAGCCATTGCAGGATATCCGGCATATTCTCTATCGGGAACACCATGCCGCTAAGCAGGATCACCGGAAGCATCAGCACCATCGCACTGATCAGCATGGCCGCCTGCTGGGTATCAGCTATCGTGGAGATCAGCAGCCCGAGGCAGAGCGACACCAGGGCGTAAAGGATGGAGACCGACACCAGAAGGATCAGACTGCCCGCTATCGGGACTTTCAGCAAGAAATAGGACAGGCAAAGGATGGTTGCCACATTCACGATACTAAGCAGCAGATAAGGAGCTGCCTTGGCCAGGATGATATAAATAGGTTTCATGGGCGAAACCAGTAATATTTCCATTGTCCCCATCTCCTTTTCCTTTACGATACCGACGGATGTCATCAGGGCACAGATCAGGATCAGGATCAACCCCATCACTCCGGGAACGAAGTTGTAGGCGCCTTTCATGGTCGGATTATACAGGAGGTGAACCACCGGGGTGATACCTGCCTGCCTAAGTTCTGTATTCGCCGACGACAGCTGTCCTTGTATCTCCGCCCGGGCAGAAAAGATGATCGAGGTGGCATAGGCCGTAAGCTGCGTCGCTTCGTTCGGGTCGGTGGCGTCGGCCAGCAACTGGACGGAAGCATCCGCCGTAGAAGCGTACCGGGGCGGAAAGACAACGACCAGTTTCACTTTTCCCTGTTTGAAAAGCGCCTGTGCTTCTTCGTTGCTGTCGATCATCTTATACAGCTCGAAGTATTCACTGGAACTCAGATGTTCGATAATCTTGCCCGTTACCTCGTCGCGGCTCTGGTCGAATACGGCGATAGAGACGCATTTGATCTCGGTCGTAATGGCGTAACCAAACAGGATGATCAGGACGATCGGCATCACCAGCAGGATCAACATTGTCCGTGTGTCACGGAATATATGGTAAAACTCTTTGCGTATAAAAGATAGAAACTGTTTCATACTATTCTCCTCGTTGTGCTTTCCTTGCCAGGGCATGAAAGACTTCGTTCATATTATCGGCTTTGAAAGAGGTTTTCAGGGCGGCCGGGCTGTCGAGAGCTTCGATCTTTCCGTCTACCATGATGGAGACACGGTTGCAATATTCGGCCTCATCCATATAATGGGTGGTGACAAAGACGGTGATATTCCGTTCGGCCGCCTTATAGATCAGTTCCCAGAATTGACGGCGGGTAACCGGGTCGACACCCCCGGTCGGTTCATCCAGGAACACGATACGGGGCTCGTGGATGATGGCGACGGAGAAAGCCAGTTTCTGCTTCCAGCCCAAAGGCAGGGCATCGACAAGGGTATTCCGTTCGGCTTCCAGGTTCAGGACATCGAGCAGTTCGTCCGTCTTGTCGGCAAGCTTTTTCTCCGGTAGGCCGTAGATACCGCCGTACAAGCGGATATTCTCCCAGACTTTCAGGTCGCCGTAAAGGGAAAACTTCTGGCTCATATAACCGATATGCCGTTTGATCTGCTCGGTTTCCTTATATACATCAAAACCGGCGACTCGGGCTTCTCCGGAAGTCGGGTTGGAGAGCCCGCAAAGCATGCGCATGGCTGTCGTCTTTCCGGCACCGTTGGCACCGAGGAAACCAAAGATCTCTCCCTCTCCCACTTCGAAACTGATATGGTCTACCGCCGTAAAGGTCCCGAAGCGCTTCGTCAGGTTGTTTGTTTCTATTACGTTCATTATATATATTGTTGACAAAAATATCATATATTGTGATACTGTATTCTCATATATTATAATACTCTAGTATCACAATATATGATACAACATTTTACCCTATCGTTTTTACAAGGCCATAAAGCAATCTTCCACACTCGGTTCGGCCGGTTCGATAACAACGTCGGTATAGCCTTTCTCCTTCAGGAATTGCAGCAGGGCATTCATTTCCCGGCCATCTTCCTTCAATGTCAGATGATGCGCATCACCGAAGGCATAGCAGGAATGAGTCCCGGGGAAGACACGGAGGTCGACCAGCAGCTTATACATGGATGCCGACCGGACAATCCACAGCTGCCTGCCGAAGGAAGAACGGATGCCTACCGGCGTATCGACGGACAGGCACCGGCCGGAACGCATCAAAGCGATGCGGTCGCAACGGGAAGCCTCATCCATATAAGGAGTGGAGACAAGGATGGTTATCCCCTGTTTCTTCAGGCGGTCGAGCATATCCCAGAACTCCACGCGCGAAACGGGATCGACACCGGTGGTCGGTTCATCCAGAAAGAGTACTTCCGGACGATGGATCAGAGCACAGCTTAACGCCAGTTTCTGCTTCATACCTCCCGACAGCTTTCCCGCTTTCCGTTTCTTGAACGGCTCGATCTGCACATAGATATCCCGTACCAGCTCGTAGTTTTCTTCTACGGTCGTATTGAATACGGTAGCGAAGAAATTCAGGTTTTCCTCAACGGTCAGATCCTGGTACAACGAGAAGCGGCCCGGCATATACCCGACCATCGTACGGATCTTCTTATAATCGCGTACCACGTCGAGACCGCAAACTGTCGCTTCCCCCTTGTCGGCCAGCAACAAGGTGGTCAGTATACGGAACAAAGAGGTCTTACCTGCCCCATCCGGCCCGATCAGGCCGAACAGTTCCCCCGAATGTATATCCAAAGAAATATCCTGCAAGGCCTCCACCTCACCGTAATTCTTGAATACTCCTTCAACCCGTACTTCGTTATTCATTATCAACTATACATTATTAATTATCAATTGAACACCGTTTCCCCATATTGCCCGATCTTCAGATAACCGTCATTCTTCACGGCGATCTTGATGGCATATACCAGATTGGCGCGTTCATCCTTGGTTTGGATGCCTTTAGGGGTGAACTCGGACTTATCGGAGATCCAGGTGATCGTACCGGGATATTCGCGACGGTCGTCGGTACCGTAGTCGGCAAAGACACGGACGGACTGCCCCTGCTTCAAGGTCGACAGCTGATCGGCTGTTATGTAGGCACGCAGGTAGAGCAGGTCGGTATCGGCTATTTTATACAGGGGCTTGCCGGCTGCTGTCACTTCACCCGGTTCGGCATACTTCACCAGGACTGTTCCTGCCTGGGGGTTGACGATCCGGCTTTTCTGCAACTGGTCGTCCAGCTGCATGATCTGGTATAGTATTCCTTCGGCTTCCGCATCGGCTCCTCCGGTTGTTTTATTGAGGGTGGAGTATTGTGCATCCAGTTGCTTTTGCAGGTATTTGATATTGTTTACGATATCGTCTACCTGCTTCTGGTTGCCCGCTTTGGCTTTGACGAGGTTCTCCATACGCTGCTGCTCGGTACGGGCGGTGGCGATCTGTTGTTCGAGGGCGGCGATCTGTTTGCGGATATCCGGTTTACGGACATCTACGGAACGCAGGCCGGCTGCCAGCTGCATCTTTTTCAGGTACAACTGGGTACTGTCTACATAGCCCAGCAGGGCACCGGCATCCAGGCGGTCGCCCTCCTCCATGTTCAGTTCCATGATCTTTCCGTTTGCTTCAGACGAAACCAGTATTTCGGTCGCTTCAAAGGTACCGGTAGCATCAAAATGATCGTCTCCCCTATTGCAAGCGGCCAGGCAGCATAATCCGGTCGTCAGGATGGCTAAAGAAGCTATTCGTTTCATATTCTCTTTCATTATTAATTCTGATTATTCGTTGTTTGTCGTATACATATAATTATAAACAGCATTCAGGTGCTGGATGCGATGGGCGGCAGCCGCCTGTTTGGCCAGGTCTTCCGAGTTGATCTCGCGGATCAGGTCGGTGACGGAGATAACACCGTTTGCCAGCTTCACCTCGGCAGCGTTCTTGATGCTGGTACGCAGGCGGATTATTTCATCATCCGCTTTCATCAGGTCGGCTATCTTCTGTATCTCCGTATTCTGTTGCATTAGTTGCAATGAGGTGTTAAACAGGAATGTTTCGCGCTGAACCTCTATCTGCTGCATATTGGTCGATACCTTACGGCGGTCGTTCTTTAAGGTATAGAGCTTGCCCATATTCCAGGAAAGGCGCACGCCTGCCACATAATAGGGATTAAAGCTATCTTCCAGCATATTCAGTCCCGGACGGCCATAGCCCCCCTGCACGAACGCACCGATACGCGGCATCAGCCCGCTGGTGATCTGCTTGTTCTGGATATCCAGCAAATGGCTTTTAGCATCCAACGCCTTCAATTCGGGACGGTTTATCTCTGCCGACAGCGGATTTCCCGGCACGGCGGGAATCTCCAGTATGCGGTCTTTATCGTAAGGTTTCCCGATCAACGCGCTCAACATACGGCTGAAAGCGACCCGCGATGCTTTCAGTTCGATCTCTTTCTGGCGGGCATTCAGCAATTCGACCTCCATACTTTCGCGGTCGGACTGGTTGGCTACGCCGTTTTCCATCATGGCCGTTATACGGTCGATATTGATTTGCAGTTCCTTCTGGAGCAGACCGTTTTGACGGATCAGTTCTTCCTGAAGCAGGCAACCGAAATAAAGCTGGTTCACCCGATCGTTCAGGGCATAGAGATCGCTTTCCAGTTGTTCCCGGTCTGCTGCGGCCTGTGCCTTGGTCAGCTGACGGGTGGTGTGGATGGTACCGCCATCCCAGATGTTCTGGTTCACTTCGGCTACCACCTGATACTGGTCTTTGCTCAGTGTCGGAATTTCCAGTCCCGGCAAAACGGCCGACAGCTTTTCCGTATCGAAAGGCAGCTTGGTGACTTCACTCTGGTAGGTGGCCTTTGCATTCACCGTCAACTGGGGAAGCCAACCTTTCGCGGCGTTCGACAGATTATATTGTTCCGTCTGTCCGATCAAGCCATATTGGCGTATCTGCGGATAATTGGCATGCGCCCACTCATAGCACTGTGCCAACGTAATAGTCTCCTGCCCTTGTACTATTCCTGACAACAGGGGGAGACATAAGAATAAGATTACACAAATCCGTTTCATAGGGGTATTTATTTATGCTGTATATGATCGTCCGGTGTCAGCAACCGGATCATGATATCGGTAACGAACGGGATACGTTCCTGCAAAAAGTCTTCGTATTTCTCTGCATCCCCACCCATAAAAATTGCAGTGAACGGGTTGCGCACCAACATGGGGAAAACCAGCAGGCTTATCAAAGTCGTTGCCACATAGTACACCGGAAGTTTCTTTAGCAAACCTTGCTCCATTTCTTTCTCCATCTGCTTGCGCATACGGATAATCGGTTCGATCCGGGAAGGATTTTTCAGTATGGAATGGTAAATATGTTCGGGTGCTCGCTCTAATTCATTAATAACAAATATGGGAAATAAAGGGTTCCGCTGCAATGTCTTTACATATTGATCGATGATCTTCGGCAACTTCTCCAAAAAAGAGGTATTCTCGTCTATAATCGCTCCCAGGTTGGGAAGCAAAGCGCCTATCAGCTGATCGAAGATCGCATCGAACAACATTTCTTTCGTACGGTAATAATAATGCAAGGCAGTACGGCCTATGCCCGCTTCGGCTGCTACGTCGCCCATCTTCGTCGCCTCATATCCTTTCCTGACAAAGACCTGCTTTGCCGCTTCCAGGATACGGTTCTCCATCGTGATAACGTCTTCTGTACTCATTGTATATCTTGTTTTTACTTCATTTGTCACAACTGTCTGTCAAATATGTTTGACATTACTGTTTGACAGACGTGTCAAAAGTAGTATAAAAAAAGAAGGGTGCAACTACCGCATCCTTCTTTTAATATCTTTTACACAATAGAGCAGACCTATTTTATCTTTCTTTCCGCTACTCCTTCGAAGGTCATCTTAACCGGATTGATGTATCCATCCTTATCGAAAGTCATCCGGTCGATACACGTTGCCCGGTGATCGCGCCCCGTATCGCCCAGCGGACGGCGGTGGTAAACAATATAATAATCTTCCGAGTTGGGTACATGCATAATGGAGTGATGGCCGGCACTGGTCGCAACCTCCGGATCCTGTTCGAGGATCGTGGCAATCCGCTCGAATGGCCCGAAAGGCGAGTCGGCAATCGCATAAGCGACACAATAGTCAGGGCCTCCCCAACCTCCTTCGCTCCACATGAAATAGTATTTACCGTTCTTCTTAAACATGAACGGGCCTTCCACATAGTTCTCCGGCGTTATTTCCTTATAGATGGTTCCATCTTCAAACGGCACCAGCCCGGTAAAGTCGTCGTTCAGCTGCACGACGTTGCAATGCCCCCAGCCACCATAATACATATAGTAGCGGTCGCCATCCTTAAAGACGAACTGGTCGATAGGCTGTGCCCCGTTCACGATCTCGTTGATCAACGGCTTACCCAGCAAATCTTTGTACGGGCCTTCCGGACGGTCGCCGACAGCGACACCGATACCGCCCACTTCGCCTTCATGCACATCGTTCGCACCGAAGAAGAAATAATACTTGCCATCCTTGCTGATCACAGACGGCGCCCACATGGCCCGTTTCGCCCACTTCACTTCGGACGTATCCAGGACAGAAGAATGCTTCGTCCAGTTTACAAGGTCTTTAGAGGAGAAACAGTCGAAGAAGGTCTGATTCTCGTACAGGTCACTCCAGGTAGGATAGATCCAATACGTATCATCATAGATAATACCTTCGGGATCGGCATACCATCCTTCAAACACAGGGTTGCCACTTTTCGCCACCTCTGCAGACTGCTGTTTCGGTTGTCCGCAAGCCGACATCAGGGCGGCGGCACAAACAGCTATAACACAACTTTTATTCATATAAATATAGGTTTACTATAATAGTCTTAATCTCCGTACTTCTTGGCCAGTCCGCCTTCGGAAGTTTCCTTATACAGGCTGGGCAGGTCGTTACCCGTCTGGCGCATCACTTCCACTACCTGGTCGAAGCTTACACGGTGTTTGCCATCCGAGAAGTTCGAGAAGGTATTTGCATCCAGTGCACGTGCGGCGGCAAATGCATTACGTTCGATACAAGGGATCTGAACCAGTCCGCAAACCGGGTCGCAAGTCAGCCCCAGGTGATGCTCCAACCCCATTTCGGCAGCATACTCGATCTGGGCAGGCGTCCCACCAAACAACTGGCTGGCAGCGGCTGCCGCCATCGCACAGGCTACCCCTACTTCACCCTGGCAACCTACCTCCGCTCCGGAAACAGAAGCGTTGGTACGTACCACATTTCCGAACAACCCGGCAGTAGCCAATGCACGCAGAATGCGTGAATCGCGGAAGTCGCGGGTATCTTTCAGGTGATACAGAACGGCAGGTAATACACCGCAGGAACCGCAGGTCGGAGCCGTTACGATCTTCCCCCCGCTGGCATTCTCTTCGGATACAGCCAACGCGAAAGCATATACCATCCCCCGGCTTTTGATGCTGCTGCCGTAACCTTTGGCACGGATCAGGTAATCGGATGCCTTACGACGTATTCCCAGGCCACCCGGCAAGATACCTTCCGCTTCCAGGCCGTTAAGTACAGCCTGTTGCATCACTTCCCATACTTCAGCCAGATAGTCCCATATCTGCGGGCCTTCGCACTGCTCCACATATTCCCAGTAAGAGTGGCCGGTCTTTTCGCACCAGGCTTGTATGTCCTTGATGGTGCTCATTTCGTACACTTTGGCCGTCTTCAGCTCATTGAACGTTTCGTTGGCAAGCGTACCGCCACCGATACTGTAAACCGTCCACGCCTCCAGCTTCTCGCCTTTATCGTTGAATGACTCAAACAGCATCCCGTTCGGATGGAACGGCAGGAATGTTTTAGGTTCCCAGATTATGTTGGTCGGGGCAACCGGTTGTAATACTTCGAGGACGGCGGCATCCGTCATGTGACCCTTTCCGGTAGCAGCCAGACTGCCATACAACGTTACATCAAAGCGCACTGCCTGCCGGTTACGTTCCAGGAACATACGTGAAGCACGTATCGGCCCCATCGTGTGGCTACTCGACGGGCCATGACCGATCCGGTATATCTGTTTGATTGATTCCATTTTCTGTTTTCCTTGTTTTGTGTGTTTTTATACTTTAAGAAATATATTACGTTTATAAAGCCACCACAAAATTACATAAATAACCAATATGTTTGACAAGCTGATCAAAAAGGAATAATAATTCCCCATATATTGCTGAAGCCCATAAAACAAGGACTCGCCCAAACAGCTGAAATTAATCACATTAGCCAGCATATAGGCCACGATAGAATTCATTCCGTACACTTTCAGCCAGGTGATATTTTTATTATATCCCTTATAATCGATCAGATAATAGAACAATCCCATCAACAGGAAACAGTAACCGCTGCTGACCAGTACCATAGAACTTGTCCATATCGTTTTAATGACCGGCATCTGCAATCCCCACAACCATCCGGCTGCCACCATCGCTGCTCCGGCTCCGAAATACCATTTCAGTTTATATACGTCGTTCGTCTTATCCTTGGCAATATATCCGGCAAACAGTCCGGTCAGCACCGTAACGCCGAAGTTCAGGCTGCTCAATATCCAGGTGTAATAATATCCGGGAGAGAAAACCACTTCGCCGTCCACCACTTTCGCTCCATCCCGGAAACGTCCCAGCACGGTACGGTCTATCCATTCCGCCAGGTTTCCTTCAGGCGTATAGTTACCTCCCCCGTAGTTGCCGACGGTAATAAACTGCATGACCGCCCAGTAAACAAGCAATAAGATGATGGCTACCCCTATCTGTGTGCGACGACTCGTATAGAGGAAAAGTACGGCAGTGATCAGGTACCCCGCCGCAATAGCCTGCAAAGTATTAGAATATAAATAGATACGGTTCGGATCGAGCCCCAGCAGGTTCCCCTGGCACATCATACCGAAAATCCACAACAACAGAATACGTTTACCCAACCGGCGGAACAACGCTTTCTTATCCGAAACACCTTTATAGCGGGACAAGGCAAACGGCATAGACGCCCCCGACATAAACAAGAACAACGGCATGATCAAGTCCCAGGGAGAAAAACCCACCCAGGCTTCATGATTAAACGCCCACATACAACTATGCAACCATTCCACGTCAGCCGCACGGGCCAGTGAATGTGCCAACGGCCCCAGAGCCACCAGATAAAAAAGATCGAATCCGCGAAGTGCATCAAGCGACTCCAGTCGCTTAAAAGTAGTTTTTTCCATTTGATAATTATTTTAGACTTTCAAGAAAATACGTTGACGATACAGGAAATAAAGGAAGCCCCAGCAAATGGCGATATAGGCTATCGCTCCGAATAGCGGTTGGGCTGATTCCGGCATCAGGCTGGTCAGGCCGCCGAAGATCGCATTAGCGGTAAAGGTAAAGTCTACGAATACCTGAGCCAGGTAAATCGTGATCGAGTTCATTCCGATTACGGTAAAGAAAAGCGTCCAGCGGCGTATCCCCTTCACATCTACTATATAATAGAATAAGGCAAACAACAACATGGAGATACCGCCGACAGTACAAACAAAAGAGCTTGTCCACAGATATTTATTGATCGGGAAAAACAATCCCCACAACAGGCCGGTCACCAGCAACGCAGCTCCCCCGCACAGCAGATAAAGCACCTTCTTCGTTTCCGTCAGCCCTTCCTTCTGCAATTTGATAAACTCTCCGGTGAACATCCCCAACAAGGCCGTTCCGATAGCCGGCAGGGTAGACAGCAGGCCTTCGGGATCATAGTTGCCACCATGCAAACGCCCCGGTAATAACAAGCGGTCGATGTAGCAGGCAAAGCATCCCTCGCGGGTAAACACCTCCGCCCCGTTCCCGTCGGGTGCCGGTACAAAGGCCAGCAGCAACCAGTAGCCGACCAGGATAGCAGCTACGATCCATACCCGCGTGATCGTCCGTGTATTGACAAAGATCAAAGCCCCGAACATCCAGGCCAGACCGATACGCGCCAGCACACTGGCATAACGTTGCGTCTCGAAATCGAAATTCAGCAGTCCGTTATAAACACAACCCAGGACAACGAGTGTAATTCCCCTGCGGATGATCTTTTTATAGATCGCCGCTTCCGACATCCCATGTTCCCGTTGTTTCGCCAGGGAGAAAGGCAAGGATATCCCCGCAATGAACAGGAACAGAGGGAAAATAATATCTTCTACCGTAAATCCCGCGCCCCACTGTGCATGGTGCATCTGGTCAGCCACTGATTGAAAGAAAGGAGTAGGAATTAAATTCGCCAGTGCGATAAAGAGGGAACCGCCTCCCATGATAAAGAACATGTCGAATCCCCGCAGTGCATCGAGCGACTGAAGCCGTTGAGTTTGTTTTTGTTTTTCCATTGTATCGAATTTAGAAATTAGAATGTAAGGAATGCAAATATAAGAAATAATGTAATAAAACTCCTGCTTTTTCATTAGTTTTGCAGCCATGATGAAACAACACCTGAAACCGATTATGTTCGTTGGCACTTGTTCCGATGCAGGGAAAAGTGTGATCAACGCTGCTTTTTGCCGTATCTTCAAGCAAGACGGATACCGGCCTGCCCCTTTCAAGGCGCAGAATATGTCGCTCAACTCCTACTCCACGCCCGAAGGGGGCGAGATGGGACGTGCCCAGGTGGTACAGGCCGAAGCTTGCGGCATTGCACCACATACGGATATGAACCCCGTTTTACTGAAACCGACCAACGATAAAAGCTCGCAGGTGGTGCTGAACGGGAAGCCTGTCGGCAATATGTCGGCAAAAGACTATTTCGGCATACAGAACCAGAAAGAAGAACTGTTCAAAGAGGCGATCGCTTCCTTCCGCCGGCTCGAATCGCGTTACAACCCGATCGTGCTGGAAGGAGCCGGAAGTATCTCCGAACTCAACCTCCGCGACCGCGACATCACCAACATGCGCATGGCCATACAGGCGGATGCTTCCACCTACCTGGTGGCAGACATCGACCGGGGCGGCGTATTCGGTTCCGTCTACGGCACTATCGCTTTGCTCAAACCCGAAGAACGGGCACAGATGAAAGGGATCATCATCAATAAATTCCGTGGAGACGCTTCGCTGTTTGAAGAAGGGCGTACCATCCTGAAAGAGCTGACAGGCATACCCGTAGTCGGCGTTATCCCCTGGTTCCGTGACATCAAGATAGAAGAGGAAGACTCGGTTGCCCTGGATATGAAAACGAACACCTGGCAGGAAGGCAAGATCAACGTGGCCATCGTCCTGCTGAAACGCATGTCCAACTTCACCGACTTCGACGTGCTGGATATGGACCCACGTTTCAACCCGTACTACACAAGCAATACCGACGAGGTGGAAAAAGCGGACATCATCCTCTTGCCCGGTTCGAAAAACACCCTGTCAGACCTGCAAAGCATCCGTGCCAACGGCATTGCCGATGCGATCGTCCGGGCGTATAAGAAAGGGAAAAAGGTGATCGGTATCTGCGGCGGTTACCAGATGATGGGCGCCCGCTTGGAAGATCCCGAAGGCATCGAAGGGAACCTGCCGGCAGTTCCGGGTCTGGGCTTGCTTCCGCAATGCACCGTGATCGAGCAGGAGAAGATTACAAAACAAAGTACTTTCACCTTCCTGCCGGGCAACGGCTCCACCTGCCGCGGATATGAAATACACATGGGACGCACCACCCTGCTCGGCAATGCTCCGGAAAGCCCCGTAGCCCGCCTGGAAGACGGACGGATGGATGGATATTACCTCGACAACCGTTGCTGGGGCAGCTATATGCACGGTATCCTGGATAACCCGGTCGTGTTGGATAATCTGGCGGAAGGCTTTAACAAAGAGGCCGATGCCGCCCCGTTCGACTATGCAGCCTTTAAGGAAGAACAATACGAGAAACTGGCAGATCTGGTACGCCAGCATGTGGACATGGAGTACATTTACAGTACCCTGTAATCAGCCCCACAGCGTTTCATTCCCCCGCATCAGCCTTTCTACCGCCTCAAACTGGTCTTTTTTCAGTTTGAGGGAGCTGTAGAAGCTACGGTAATTGAGTGAATGGATATCGGTTCCGACAAAGTCGTAACAGCCCCTTTTCAGTAAGGTAGCGGCGGTCTTATTAGGCAACGGCCCATAGAAACCGGCCAGGGAAAATATGTTCAACTGGAACTTGCAGCCATGTTCCTTCAGCTTCATCAACTCGTCCACATTCCAGAAACCGAAACGCTCCGGGTGAGCCATGACAGGGATAAACCCGTTCAGCTGCATATCATAGAGTTTTTCAAACAGATCGCCGGGCGCTTGCAGGAAAGAGACTTCCACCAATACATGCTGTCCGTCATAGGAAAGCAACCCCTCCTTCATGCGGTCGTAAAAGCATTCGTCCAGCATGTATTCGGCAGCCAGGCGGAGCTCGACAGGTATGTCCGTGCATTTACTGCGGAAGAGGTCGAACCTCTCCTGAAGGAACTCCCTCCGGTTCTTTGCGAGATCCGCCATGATATGGGGTGTCAGAAAGAGACGTTTCACCCCGCATGTACCCAGGAACGAGAGCATCCCCAGGCTTTCCTCCTCCAACGAAAACCCATCATCTACCCCCGGCAGCACATGAGAATGGACATCGGTCATGCCCGGCCACAAAGGCTTTTTCCGGGTAAATAAATCAGAAAGGAATGCGTTCATAATATATTTATATTGAAAAATAACCCGCCAAAGGTAGCATAAAGTACCACGATTTCCAAATCATCCCCCTTCCCTCCCACCCTAAACGACAAAACCCGCTGCCCGCAGCCGTCCGTAGGGGGACAGCCGCAAGCAGCGGGAATACATCGCTATCTGATACGTATCCTAAGGGATAGTTTCAAACAAAGGATCAGCCCTCGCCGAAGCAGGCGGCACAGGACGCGGATAAGACTCGGCAATGTCGGGTGTTTCATCATCGGGCACAGGTTTAAAGTGAAACAAAAAGTTAAGCAAAGCAAGAATGAACTGAAGGATTTTTTTGAGTTTTGTCATGGGATATAAAAGTTTAAAGTTCCTAAATCATTGCCACAATCGCCCGGATCGTCCGTTCGATGCTAACCAGGCTGCGGCGGTAGGTTTCGCGGTCGTCGCCATTAAGTTCGCTGATGTAAGGGCTGTAAGCGATCTCTTTGGCGTAGGCCGGCATGTCGTTGCTGACCGACCAGGCGGAACGATACCCGTCGCGGATCAGGCGGGCGAAGTCGAGGAAAGAGTTTTCGCGCGTGTCGTACCGGCGGAAATCCATCGAATAACCGGTCGCCTTCACGGTCGTTTTTCCGCCGTGCCAATACGCATTACCGGCACCATAGGCAGTCAGGCCGAAGAAGTTGTTATACTTTCTCGACAGGTCGCTGGTACCCCAGCCACTCTCGAAAGCCGCCTGCGAAAGGATAGCCATCGGGTTCATGTTAAAAGTAGCCCCCGCAGACACAGCCGCCTGCAGGGAATCTTTTACAAAAGAAATTTGTTGTGCCGTCATAGCATTCAGTATTAAAAGTTTACTACTCGATTACAGGGCGGTCGTCTTCACCGCCGCCACCACCGCCGTCGGCAGAAGGGCCGGCTTCGGTGGCGATGCGCTCGAAGCTCACCTTGTTCAGAATATCCTTCAACTCCACGCTCGGACGAAACACGATGCGCGGTTTGCGGATCATGGAGGCCTTGAACTCTTCCGCCGTAGCCGCCCCCGAACTACCGACATTCACCTGGAAACGTCCGAAATCCCCCATCTGCACGATCTCGCCGCGAAGCAGGGAATCTTTCAGGACAAACAGCAAACCATCTATCACCAGGTGCACATCCCCCGGCGAAGCCGTGGAATAAGCGGCGATAGCCTGGCACATCTGCTTGTAGGCCAACGTCCCGTTGTTATTGACTGATGCATAAATCTTCTGTGCCCCCTCGGGAGCATCTTTCGACAGGTCTTTACGCTTGACCAGTTTGTACCTTACTGACATAATTTTAAATTTAAGGGTTAGTGTTTCGTATAACGTAATCCGGTTAAAGAAGAGGCCTCATTCTTGATTACATTACAAATATACGACACGCCAAGCCCCCGCGGCGGACATAATCCGGTGAAGTCCGGCAGTGTCCGGTATTCACGGGTGAAAAGAGTTATAAAGCCTGATTTTCATAGCGTATATATTTGTTTATCTCATTCTTTTTCCTTACCTTACGAGTACTAAATCAATACAAAAACGATCATGGAAGAAAAGACGAATTACTCCCGTGTATGGGCTTTTTACGAACTGGCCCTCTGTTATTTCCCCGAATCGACCCCCAAGGTGGCGAGCGAACGGCTTACAAGATGGATCAGGCTCTCGGGGAACCTGAAAGAGAAACTGATCGCCCTGGACTGGAAACCGGGACAAAAACTACTCACCCCCCGGCAGGCCATGTGCATCGTCGGCCACCTGGGAGAACCCTGACAACAAACAAGGTGTAACCTACAATTTACAACAGTATGGAAAATAAAGAACAACATTTCTCATGGTACAGCAACGTTTACAGTATCAGGGAAGAAAAGAGAATGACACTTACACAGATTTACGGGCTGATCCAAAGCGATAAGCTCAGGTTCATCACCAAAGAGATCAGACGGCTCACGGCCGAAGGACGGCATAAGGAAGCCCGCCGGATGAAGATGCAGCTCCCCGCCTTCGTGGTCGCCGCCCTTTTCCCGGAAGAACGGAAAACGGAACAGGCCGGCCCCTACACCGGCTATGTGCTGGTGGACGTGGACGGGATGAAGGCGCCGGCTACCGACTATCTGGAACGGTGCAAGGCGTTCCCCTGGCTCGCACTGGCGTATGTCAGTACACGGGGATGCGGCGTGCACCTGATTTTCCGGGTGACGAACGGGGCGGAACAACATGCCGCTGTCTGCCGCGCACTACAGGATATGGTGGAGACAACGCTGGGAGAAGAGGTAGACCGGGGATGTACGGATCTGGTGCGGACAAGCCTGGTTTGCTGGGATGCGGAATGTTATTTCAATCCCGGCGCAGAAGGGTTTACTTTGGAGAGGAAAAGTGATTGTTGTCCAACTACTAATCAGACAACGGAAGCGGAACGGCTCGATAGGTATCTCGACCGGGTGGATATGGGGAACAGTTGGGTGAAAGGGCAACGCCACGGGTTATTGGTTAGCCTTGCATTTTGCCTGAACCGTGCCGGGTTCGACCAACGGATCGTGGAAAGCGAATGCCTGCGCCGCTATGCGGAGCCCGATTTCGATGCAAAGGAAATTACAAAAACTATCGCCTCCGTCTACACCCGTGCACAGGCCGAACACGGAGCGAACCGGCACGAAAAACCGTTCGTCTTCCCCGAAAAGTATGCCACTTCTGCCAACTCTGCCAATAGATACGCAAAAAACGATACGCTCCCGGCCGAAGAAACGGATAACATTATTAATGAAGACTTTACCAGCCACCTACCCCGCTTCGACAAGGTAGTCTTCGAGTTCCTCCCCGCCCTTCTGCGCGACATGATACGTCCCGGCATCACAGGCGAGGAATTCGACATGGCACTGGTCGGCGCACTGACCATGTTATCTACAGTAACCCCCAACGTGTACGGGCAATATCACGGACGTTACACGGCTCCTCCCCTCTATCTCTATGTCGTGGCACAGGCGGGCTCCGGCAAAGGAATACTCAACACCATGCGCCCCGCCATCAGCGTCTGGCAAAATTATATCTACAACCAATCGAACAAACGGGTGAAAGAGTACGAAAAAAAGGATCAAAACTACCTCATAGCCGTGGCACAAGCCAAGCGCAAAGGTACTCCCCTCACCATCGATCCTCCCACCGTGGTGCGCCAGATAAACCTGAACATCCCCGGCAGCATCACCCAGGCCAAACTGACCGAGGTGCTCGCCGGCAACCTCCATTATCCGGGGCTGATGCACGAGTCGGAGATCGGTGTCCTGACCGATGCCAACAGCCAGGATTACGGTAAGTACACCAATATGCTCAACAAGATCGCCCACCAGGAAGAGATCGGACGCGACTCGGTGGCCAATAAATACCAGTACTGCGAAAAGCCCCTGATGGGGTTGTTACTCTCCGGCACGTTCGGACAGTTCTTCAAATTCATCCCTTCCGCCGACGACGGGTTGTTCAGCCGCTTCCTGGCCTACACCCTCGACAAGCCGGTGGAATGGAAAAACCTGACCGACGAAGACGATAAGCAGTCCACCGGAAAATACTACCCCGATCTCGGGCAACGCATACTCCGTGCCGGCCTTTTCCTGGATCAGAACGCTACGTTCGTACATTACACCAAGCAGCAGCGCGACCGCATGAATGCCCGTTTCCGCCGTCTCACGGAAAAAGCGCAGCTGTATGGCGACAACGAACGCCAGGGTATCGTGAACCGTCTCGGACATGCTCACTTCCGTATCTGTATGACACTCACCGCCCTACGCAAAGTAGAGCAACAATGCACACAGGAGAATATGCTTATTTCAGACATCGACTTCAACAATGCAATGGAGTTCATACTCGTTTTCCACGAACATATCCTAAGCCTGAGTACGCGTTTGAAGAAAGACGGTGAATGCCCTCCGGCTACGAACCCGAATATCTACGAGCAAATCTTCAACGAGCTGCCCGACGAATTCCGCACTGCCGATATGACCCTCCGCGCTACGTCGCACGGGATAGCTCCGCGCACGTCGGCACGACGTTTGAAGATCTGGCTCGACAAAGAGCTAATATTCAAATTATCAGTGGGTAAGTATATCAAAAAGAAGCAGCCGGAAGCGGGTAACCAATAAAAATGTACCTACTGGCAGACTTGGCAGAAGTGGCATACTTTGCACAAAAAACGGGTAATTTTCAACGAAAAAACTTACCCGTTTTTGTGAAAAATCGCAAGTATTTTCAAATAAAGACTTAAGTATTTTAATTATTAATACCCGGTAAGTTTAAAAATCAAAGCTAATAGACGATTTTTAGCCTCAAAATAAATGACTAATTTAAACGTTCCTTTAAATCGTCCACAAAGTTACAGGTTAATTTTTAATAACCAAAGCAATCTTAGACAAACTTTGATTTTCATGTTTTTCTTTATATATCAACACTTTTCACGATTTCCTTCTTCACTTTTTTACACAAACTGAATTTCGCACATACCCCCTCAAAAAATGACTAATTTAAAGGAACGTTTTTTCTAGTCATGCTTATGAACAAACAACAATTAATCAACGACTTAGCTCTAAAGACAGGGCAAACGAAGTCAACCTCTCAAAAGATGCTTCAGGCATTAATGGAAATCATCACCGATCAGTTACGCTGTGGTGACGAAATCCACTTATACGGTTTTGCCGTCATTTCAAGATGGCATCAATCCAAACGCCCGGCGCGCAACCCCAAAACGGGTGCCCCTCATGTCATTCCCGAACGTTTCTCCGTAAAGTTGAAACCGGGAAAACAGTTACTCGATGAATTAAATAATCCTCAAACTAAAAATAAATGATGATGAAAAAGTCTTTACACCTTATCTCAATTCGCCTGTTAATAACGATTATCCTCTGCTCCCTATCCAAAGGGGTATCGGCACAAGATAGCCCAACGGAAACGTGGGAAGACCTGGCTGAAGCACCAAAAGACTGGAATACCAATTCCAAAGAAATCAACATATCTTCTGAAAAGGAATTGGCTTGGGTAGCCAAAATGGTAAATAACGATGAAGATACAGGAGAATCCAACAAAAAAGGATTTGAAGGAGTAACGATCAATCTTAAGGCTGATCTAAATTTAGCTGGGCATCTCTGGATATCTATCGGTAAAGACAACCTAAATGATGAATTCATAAAGCTATTCAAAGGAACTTTCGACGGAGGAAATTTCACCATCAGCAATATGACTATTAACACTGTCTATGCAGCAGGTCTGTTTGGTCACATTAAAAATGCAACTATAAAGAATGTTACACTGACCGGTTGTTCAATCAAGAAAACAGTAGAGCCGGAGATAAGAGATCTCCGTAATCTTTTTATAGGATGTATAGCAGCCAACAGTAAATCATCCACTATCCAATCTTGTCATGTCGAAGGTTTGATAAAGCGAGAAAATTCTGAAGGAGAAACGATTGGAGGTATAATCGGTCTTGGTCAGGAAAGTATAGTGACAGATTGTACTTTTGAAGGAGCAATCACAGTTCATCAGTCAGAAGATGGACGCAAAGCCCATCAAGGTTCCGGATGGATCGGCGGGATAGTTGGAGATCATGTAAATGAAAATAATATAGGAAGTATCACTAACTGTCATGCCACTATTACAATGGATTTAGAAGGAGCAGATGCAGGGGGGATTACATCCATCAACAGAGGTTACATAAAAGATTGTACGGCTAAAGGTAAAATAGATTTAACAGCAGATAATTATTTATATGGCTTAGGTGGAATCGCTGGACAAAATACAGCACGGACAAACGGTGATTATTCTATTGAAGGATGCAACTCTTCATGTGAGCTCACTCTGATTTATACAGCAAATGAAACAAAACCTTCAGGTTGGAATAGGGCAATAGCCGGAGGAATTGCGGGAGAACATTGTTCTAGAACATTACCTATTATAGGCTGTACCGCATCCGGAACAATTACCACCCAATTAATAACAGATCAACCGGACAGAGTAGATCTGAATTTATTTAAATCTTATGCAGGAGGCATTGTAGGATACAGCGAAAGTGAGATTAGAGATTGTAAATCTTTTGTAAACATATCTGCATCTACAACCATTCCAGCAACTCCTATTTATGCAGGAGGAATTGTCGGCTATACAAGTAGCAAACCTGTTACTAATTGCATAGCTTCCGGAAATATGATCTTAGATGGATTTGCAATTTATGGTGGTGGTATTGCAGGGTATAATTACTCTGTTATTACAAATTGTCAAACCAATATATCGGTAAGTTCGAATAAAAGTAAATCCAGATATTCGGCAACGATAAATGGAATATCAGCTAAAGGAAGAACTTGTTATATAGGAGGTGTAAGTGGTATAAACTATAAAACAATAAAGAATAGTTATTCAACGGCTAATCTTACAACCGAAAGCAGTAGTAATAATTATATCGGAAGCCTTGTAGGATATAATTATGGGAAAAATCCCATTTGGGGAGAAATTGTAGATTGCTATGCAACCGGAAATATTACATCTACAGGTGTAGGAAATCGCGTCGGGGGGATCGTCGGACAGAATGAGTCTAAAGTTCAAAATTGTTACACAACCAGCCAACTGGAAGCGATCAGAACAGAACAAAATAAAGGATATGTAGGTGGTATTGTAGGAATAAACACAGCAACCGGCAGTATTGAAAACTGTTTAGGACTTAATATTTCCGGCATTACAAATTACACCACCGCAATCGGACGCATTATTGGATATTACTATACAGGTGGCACTGTTACCAACAATTATGCCCATACAGAGATACCTGGAAACTGGGATATAAACAAGACAGAGCTAAATGGTTCTGACTGGGATAATGTGCAAACCTATCCCTTTGCTGCATCCGATGCCTGGGACTTCACAGACAATACCCAACTCCCTAAGCTAAAAAAGATCAACGACGACGGTAGTTCCTACAGCGAAATGATCGCCAACCAACCGAGCATTCCTTTACTGAACCTGCAATATTTCACCATCACATTCAATAAGCCCGATAACGGAACACTGACAGTTAATCAGGAAGATGGTACTTCTATATCATCAGGAGATAAAGTATTAGGTGGTACAAAATTGATTATTACGACCGAAGCGTCGGAAGGCTATCAGGTAAACGAGTTACTCGTCAACAGTACACCTTTCACATCAGGTGACGTGCTGACAGTTTCATCCAATATAGATATCGCAGTAACCATCACTAAAAAACCGGAACCTACCCCCGACCCTGATCCCGATCCTACTCCAAAGCCCGATCCCGATCCGACCCCGACAGTATACCATATCGTCACCCTCCCGCAAATAGAAGGTGCAACAACCGACCCTGTCGCCGGAGAATACGAAGTAGAAGCTTGGAGCAGCTTCCGTTTCTACCTCACACTGGATGAAGCATACAGCCAATCCTCCCCCATCGTCACGACCGACCGGGGCGAAACAATCACCCCACGTTCAAGCGACGGCGCATACATCATCAAATATGTACGCCAGCCGATCGCCATCAGCATCGACGGCATCATAAAGAACCCCGACCCCGTAGCCAACGAAAAGATAGATGCAAACAGCCCAAAGGTTTGGACAAAAGACTCCTACCTCCACCTCCAAACTCCGCAGCCCGAAACGGTCTTCATCTACACCTTCAACGGCACTTTGCTGAAAAAGCTCACCAACCTATCCGGCAACAAAATACTTTGGCTCCCCCAAGGCAATTACATTGTTCTGATTGGAAAGGAACGGTTTAAGGTACAGGTGAAATAACCAATAAACAAAAAGCCGCAAAAGAAATTAAATCTTTTGCGGCTTTTATATTACTAAATAACTCTTATTTTCATGTCTTACTTCAACCTATTCACCCTAGCCACATCCGTCAGCTTCACACAAACCGTTGCGCCCAACTGTTCCAGATAAAGCATGAGGTGGTTCTTCTTTATCTTCTTGATCTTTCCTGATACATGCCGCATAGCACCGGTAAGGATTTCAACCTCTTCACCTGCACAAAGCTCATGCTCGGCAGCCTGCTCCAAAAACTCTTTGATGGCATCCACCTCCACCTGGCGGACAATAGCCGGCTTCTGGTTGTAAAAGACAATCCGGATAACGCCATACACCTTTAGCAAGTCGCGCAAAACGGCATCCGTACACCTGACAAACACATACGAACTGAACAAAGGTATTTCAACGATCTTCACACGGTCTGACCATACACGTGGAGTACGGTGCAAAGGTAGCCAGCATTCTACTCCCAACATATCGATTCGCTCTTTTACCTGCTTTTCTGCACGCGGAGCCGTATATAAAACATACCAGTTAGTATCTTGAGTGGTTATCATTGGTAATTTTTTTAATTCAGGGCACAAATATAGAACTATTTTTCGTATTATTGCAAAGCTGTTCGCGAACACATAATTTAAATACCATGAATAGAAGAAATTTTTTACAAAAGTCCGCATTATCTGCTGCCGGACTTGGTTTATCGCCGTTATTCGGCCATGCTTATGAAACGGTCTACGGACAAACTGCCCCTAGCAACAAAGTAAAAGTAGCCCTGATCGGATGCCGTTCGATGGGTTTCTCCAACCTGAGTAATTTCCTGAAATACCCGGAAGTGGAATGTGTCGCCCTCTGCGACATAGACGACGAGTGGCTGAACAAACGGGCTGCCGATGTGGAGAAAAGCACCGGAAAGAAGGTGAAACACCTGTACAAAGACTGGCGCAAAGTAATCGACAACAAAGATATCGACGCCGTGATCATCGGTACCCCCGACCACTGGCACTGCCTTCCTACCATATATGCCTGCCAGGCAGGGAAAGATGTATATGTGGAAAAACCGCTTTCCAACACCATCGAAGAGTGTGACCTGATGGAGAAAGCCGCCCGCAAATACAACCGTATCGTACAGGTAGGCCAATGGCAACGCAGCGACCCGCACTGGGACGAAGCCGCCAACTACCTGAAAGCCGGCAATATCGGCCGCATCCGTACAGTAAAAGTCTGGGCTTACCAGGACAGCAAACCTACCCTACCCATCATACCCGACAGCCCGGTTCCTGCCGGAGTGGATTATGATATGTGGCTGGGCCCGGCACCGAAACGTCCGTTCAACACCTACCGTTTCCATTATAATTTCCGTTTCTTCTGGGATTATGCAGGCGGGTTGATGTCCGACTGGGGCGTGCACCTGCTGGATTATGCATTGGAAGGAATGAACGCCGACCTGCCGAGCCGCGTATTCTCCGGTGGTGGCAAGTTCGCTTATCCCGACGATGCTATGGAGACACCCGATACCCTGATGGCTACCTATGCTTACAAGGATTTCAATATTATCTGGGATCATGCCTGCGGTATCAACCACGGCCCGTTCGACAAGAAAGAAGGACTGGCCTTCTTCGGTGAAAACGGTACGCTGGTACTTACCCGTGCAGGATGGGAAGTCCTTCCCGTCATGGTCGGGAAAGAGGCGCGCATGGAAGCCGTACCTTTCAAAAAAGGCGAAGGCAAAGGGTTGTACAACCATGTCGGCAATTTCCTGAGTTGCATCAAGAGCCGCGAATTACCCAACGCGGATATAGCCATCGGCGCTCGTGTAGCCAAAATGTCTCACCTGGCAAATATTTCATGCCGCCTGCAACGCGAAGTGCGCTGGGACGACGCCAACAGCCTGTTTGTCGGTGATAATGAAGCGACTGCGCTATCAAAGGCCTATTATCGGGCTCCCTGGGAATTACCTAAAATTTAAACAAGATAATCATTATTCTAAGGAAAGCTTAGAACATCTTTGAAAATCAAATTTTATATGTACTTTTGTTCCCATACAACAAACAATAAACTTCATATACCGATATGGGTAGCGTATATGCTAATTATTCGAGAGAAGATCTGATCCGTGAAATAGAAATGTTGAAGGCCGAAGACTCCTCCGTCAATGTAGAAAAGACATATAAAAACCGTATGCTGACGAATGCCATTGCACTACGGAAAACTTTTTCGGATGTTCTGGCTTTACTGATGAGACCGGGACAGAAGCATCTTATAGACCAGTCCCTCTTGGTTATCCTGAAGTTCTTCGATGTCGACAGGGTATATATCGGGAATTTTGAAGAGAATAAACCGACATTTAACTTCACGCATGAAGTGACCTGCCAAGGTATTATCTCCATGCGTGAAGATATTCTGACGGAAATGCCTCAGGAAGACTTTCCCTGGTGGATAAAAACAATCAGGGAAGGTACGGATATCATTATCAATGATATTGACTATATGCCGGCAGAAGCTGTTGCCGAGCAAAATATATTGCGGGTACAAAATATAGTCTCCCTACTGGCCATACCTATTTTCCACGAGGGGGCGACAAATAGTTTTATCGGCCTTGACTGTGTAAGGCAGAAAAGGACGTGGACTGCCCTGGATATAGAAAACCTGCGGATACTGACAGATATCATCTCGATCGCCATCGAACGCGAAATGGCTCACGGGATGATGGAGCACTCGATGAAACAGGTGCTGAAGAGTGAAGCCAAGTTCCAGATCATCTTCGACAAATTGCCGTGGGGAGTAGAACTTTACGACGAAAACGGCTATCTGCTGGATATCAACAATGCCGACCTGGAGATATTCGGGACGACACACGACCAGGTGCTCGGACTTAACACCTTCGAGAATCCGAACATCCCTGACTGGGTAAACGAGAAACTGAAAAAAGGGGAAGATGTCTCTTTCCTGCTGGATTACAATTTCAGTAAAGTTACGGAAACGGATTTTTACCCGTCGACGGTAACCGAACAGGTCAAACACCTGAGGGTGAAAGGGGTTGTCCTGAAAGATCCCCAAAACGTTATCATGGGTTTCATCTTTATCGTCTTCGATGACACCGAAAACTACCATAAGACAGAGGAGATACAATACAGCCTTGCCAAGTTAAAGGCCGCAGTCGATACCGGCGAGTCGGTTATATGGGAATACGATGTAGCCATCGATAAGCTGACTACCGACTTCAGCCTGAACGATAAGATACAGGACACTTCTTTCCTTAATTACCTGAAAGAGGACAGATTCGGTTCCATAAACGACTTTATGGAGACATTGCATCCGGACGACTATCCGATTGTTTATGAAAAGAAATTCAAACGGCTTATCAATGGGGAAATCGACAAATACACGGCTGTGTACCGCAGGATATTCGACGATAAGGTGTACTGGCTCAACTCCAATGTGCGTGCCTACAAATATTTTGAAGATGGAAAACCCAGCAAGATAATAAGCTATACTTCCAACATCACCGACCAGCGCGAGAAAGAGCTGGAGCTGCTGAAGGTGAAGGAAGCGGACAAGCTGAAGTCGGCTTTCCTGGCTAATATGAGCCATGAAATACGTACGCCGCTGAATGCGATCGTCGGTTTCTCGGATCTGGTGGCCGAGACGGACGATCCCGAAGACAAACAGGTTTATCTCGATATCATCCATAAGAACAATGATTTGCTTCTTAATCTTATCGGCGACATCCTCGACTTCTCAAAGATTGAATCGGGCATGTTGAAATATAATATAGAGGAGGTCAATATCAGGGAACTATGTATGGAGGTTTACCTGGGAGGCACGCTGAAAGTAAAGCCGGAAGTAAAACTAATTTTCGACAGGAGCCAGCCGACCGTCACTCTCAGGACAGATCCCCAGCGGGTCACGCAGGTAATTGCCAACTTTGTCAATAACGCGATCAAATTTACGGACAAGGGAAGCATCACTATCTTTTACGAAATAAAGAAAGATAGAGTGAAAGTCTGTGTGCAGGACACCGGGATCGGTATTTCCGAAAGCAATAGGGAGCGCGTATTCGAACGTTTCATCAAGATCAACGACTTCCATCAAGGCACGGGGTTAGGACTGACTATCAGTAAAACGATCATTGAATATCTGGGTGGGTCTATCGGGGTGGACTCCGTAGAAGGCAAAGGTTCCACTTTCTGGTTTACCTTACCTTTAAATTATAACGGGGCTTATTAGGATATGACATTCTGATCCCCTGTTTCATAAAACAAGAAAGCCGGTTGATTTCTCAACCGGCTTTCTTGTTATTATAGCTCTGATCATTGCGGCATCGGAGCGGCAGAAGGAGGAGGCGTTCCTACCCCCCATGCTTTATTGGCTCTCGGGCCCATTTCAAGTTCAAGCAAACCGCCCTGGGCGATATCGCTATGCTGGAACCAGGGTTGGTTCAGGACTTTGCCGTTCAAACGGGCAGACTGTACGTATTTGTTCTCTTCAGAAGCATTGTTCGCTTTCACCTCGAAGGTATTGCCATTGCCCAGGTCGATCTTCACATCGGTAAATACCGGGCTACCTATATTATAAGTAGGCGAACCGGGAGTAACCGGATAAAATCCCATCTGGCTGAAGACTACGAAAGCAGACATACCGCCACCGTCTTCATCACCCGGCACACCCATCAGGTCGTTGCGGAACCATTGGTTCAACAGCGTACGGATACGTTTCTGCGTTTTCCAGGGCTGACCGGCATAATTATATAGGTACGGGATATGCAAGCTCGGCTCATTGGCCATAGAGAACATACCTACATTACCTGTATGGTCGGGCAGGAAGGAATAGAATTGCCACTTGGACATTCCCAACGGCTCATTGAACATAGAATCGAGAGCAGACGTAAAGACTTTATCACCACCGATCATAGAGATCAGGTCGCCGATGTTATGCTGTACGTCCCAACGGTAGATATATCCGTTGTTCTCGTCGTAATAGTCGCGTGCGCCCAGGCCACCGTCGTAGCGGTAATCCATCGGTTCGATGAACTTGCCGTCTTTATCCTTCGGATGGAAGAAGCGGGTGTCGGGGTTGAACAGGTTGCGGTAGTTGTACGACTCACGCAGGTAATGTTTGGCTTCGTCTTCCTTACCCAGTTCGGCTGCGATCTGTGAAAGGCACCATTGGTCGTAAGCCGTACCCAATGTTACGGCTACCGGCTGACGTTTTTCCCAGATAGAGACATTTTCCACTGTTTCCTTTTCACCGGGTTTCAAAGCCGGGATATAACCGTGTTCCTTATAGAAATCATCCAGCCATCCGGCAGGTTTAGCCGACCAGGGGATCAATGTTTTCTCTTCGATACCTTTCTTCGATGCGACATAAGCTTTTTCCAGGTCGAAGCCGCGTACGCCTTTCTTCCAAGCATCGATCACGGTAGCAACGGCATGGTTGGAGTTCATACGGCGGGAGTCACCGGTCACTTCGGGGAAGGTCGGCATCCAGTTCGTACCCATCTGTTCGGCCATCAGCAGGAAGGAGTGGATAATATTGCTTTCTTCCTCATTGTCGATCAGGATGCGCAGCGGATGAGTGGCACGGTAGGTGTCCCAAATCCAGTCGTCGGTATAGAACGGACGGCCACCGTCTTCGTGTATCTTTCCGTCGAAGGCGCTGTAATAGCGGCCGTCTTCACTCAGGTTGACCGGACGTTCGTAGCAACGGTACAGGGAAGTATAGAATACGGTCTTATCGTCGTCGGTTCCCCCTTGTGTCTGTATCTTGCCGAGGGCATCGTTCCAGTCGTTACGGGCGATCTTGGCAACGACATCGACATCGTAGGCTGCTATCTCGCGTTCCAGGTTCTTCTTCGCCTGTTCTTCACTGATGAAGGAGATACCGTAACGGACGCCGAGTTGCTTCACATCGCTACCGTAAGCCATCACCAGGGCGGCGTCTTTTCCTTCCACAGAAGTTTCACCGTACTTCACGGTGTTGTCTGCCAACACGCCGCATTGCTGCGGGGCTTTGTCGGTTTCGGCATACAGGTAGACTTTTGTCTTACGGTCTACAAACTGGTAACCGCTGATGTTCTTGCCATCACTTTTCAGCTGTCCGTTGCGGCTGTTGAATACCAGATACGCCGGGCCTTGTCCTTCAAAAGTGATACTATAAACCGCACTCTGGTGAGAGGGGGCATAGTCTACATTGATATTGTTGTCGTCCAGATATACCTGGTAACGGTACGGATGGATCTTCTCATGATCGTAGCTGTAGTTGATAACCGGCTTCAGTCCGGCTTCTTCCCCCTGATACGGGCTCAGGTTGAAGGCGGAGCTTCCGCGGTGGCTGGTCACGATGATAGGCAACCCGCTCAACATGTCACCCGTAAAGTCGGCACGCTCCGGATAAACACGGAGCATGCTGTTAGGTAAATGTATCGTCGGATAGGTAGGCACCAGCAAGTGACTGATATTTCCCATGTAGGGATTCACATAGTCTACCGGGCTTTTCTGCGGGGAAGTACCTCCCCCGGCTGTACAGGAAGCCAGCAGAAAAGCGGAAGCCAGCAGGGCTACACCTGTTTTTATTTTCTTGTTAACGTTCATATACCTGTATGTTTATTTCTTTTTTGACTTAGCGGCCGGAACCAGTTTCTTAAAATTCTCGTCGTTGACAGAGAAAGAATAAGGAAGATCTTCCGGATTAACGCCTCTGCTGAGGTTAGGCTTGTCACCCATCTTGATATTGAGCACGCCGCCTTTCAGCAGTTCATTATGGTCGAGATAGTTCTTGGTGTAGTTCACGCCATTGAACGACATCGACTCGATATAGATATTCTTGTCGCTGTTTTCAGGGGCATTGATCACCAGGTTCTTTCCGTTTTCGAAATGCAAGGTCGCTTTCTTGAACAGCGGAGCACCCAGCACATACTGTGTCGTTCCCGGAGCTACCGGATAGAAACCGAGGGCTGAGAATACATACCAGGCTGAAGTCTGACCGTTGTCCTCGTCACCGCAATAGCCGTCGGGGGTCGGAGTGTACATTTTATTCATTACATCGCGTACCCAGTACTGCGCTTTCCAGGGTTCTCCGGCATAGTTGTACATGTAGATCATGTGCTGGATCGGCTGGTTACCGTGTGCATAGTTACCCATGTTCATGATCTGCATTTCGCGGATTTCGTGGATCACCTGTCCGTAGTAGCTGTCGTCGAACAATGGCGGAACGGCAAATACAGAGTCGAGCATCATAACGAAAGAGTCTTTACCGCCCATCAGGTCGATCAATCCCTGCGGATCATGGAACACAGACCAGGTATAATGCCAGCTGTTACCTTCCGTAAAGGCATCCCCCCATTTCAGCGGAGAGAACGGTGACTGGAACGTACCGTCGGCATTCTTTCCACGCATCAACTTGGATTCTTTATCGTAGAGGTTCTTATAGTTCATGGCACGTTTGGCATACAGTTCGAGCTCTTTCTTCGGACGTCCCAGCTCTTTTGCGATCTGGTAGATACACCAGTCGTTGTAAGCATATTCGAGCGTACGGGCTGCATTTTCATGTATCTTCACATCGTAAGGTACATAACCCAACTTGTTGTAGTATTCGTGTCCCAAACGGCCGGTAGACGAAACGGTAGGATGTACGTTTTCTGTTCCGTGGATCAGGCCTTTATACATGGTTTCCAGATCGTCCACTTTCACTCCTTTCATATAAGCATCTACCAGGACGGAAGCCGAGTTATTACCTACCATGCAACCACGGTGGCCCGGACTTGCCCATTCGGGGAAGAAGCCGCTTTCTTTATATGTATTGATCAATCCTTCCTGCATTTCCTTGTTCATAGACGGGAACATCAGGTTCAGGAACGGGAACAGGGCACGGAAAGTATCCCAGAAACCGGTATCGGTAAACATATAACCGGGCAGTACTTCGCCATTGTACGGGCTGTAATGAACTACATTGCCTGCTGCGTCGATTTCATAGAATTTACGCGGGAAAAGCAGGGCGCGGTACATACAGGAATAGAACGTACGATACTGATCCAGCGTACCACCTTCCACCTCGATCTTACCCAACACGTCGTTCCAGGCTTGTTTGCCTTTTGTCACCAGTGTTTCGAAAGAATCGTTACCCAGTTCCTTCATATTTACGACAGCCTGGTCGAAGCTGATAAAGGAAGAGGCTACTTTGGCATGAACGATCTCGCCTTTCTTTGTCTTGAAACCGATTACGGCTCCCACATGCTTGTCGGTCTGTTCCTTTGCCCCTTCTTTCAAAGAGTTATCGGCAAAAGTAGCTTCGTAAGTGAAAGGTTTGTCAAATTCTATGATGAAATAGTTCTTGAAGTTTTCAGGAATACCTCCGCTATTCTTTGTAGAATAACCGATGATCTTGTTTTCTTCCGGTATCACCTTAATGTATGAGCCATTATCGAGTGCATCGACTACGATGTAAGAATGGTCGTTTTCGGGGAAAGTGAAACGGAACAGGGCGGCACGGTCGGTCGGAGTCAACTCAGTGATCACATCGTGGTCGGCCAGGTATGCTTTATAGTAATAAGGTTTTACCACTTCGCTCTTATGCGAGAACCAGCTGGCACGCTTGTCCTGGTCGAACTCAGGAGCACCTACAACCGGCATGATGGCAAACTGTCCGTAATCGTTGATCCACGGGCTGGGCTGGTGGGTTTGCTTGAACCCTCTGATCTTATTCGCAGTATATACATACTGCCATCCGTCTCCCATCTTTCCCGTCTGGGGAGTCCAGAAGTTCATACCCCACGGACGGGCGATGGCAGGATATGTATTTCCTGTTGACAACTCAAAAGAAGATTGAGTTCCCATCAGGGGCATTGCATACTCTACCGGATCGAATGCTTCATTCCCGGAAGCGGCCATAGCAGGTTTCCCGACACAGGCCAGCATCGCGGCCAAAGCGAAAACCCATACACTTTTTCTTTTCATGATTTAGTTTTTATTTGGTTGAATAACTAATTATACTCATTGATTATTATCAGTACAAAGATAACCAGATTTTTATAGCAGAAGTACACAATTTAAATTAATTGCAGGCGGCTACTTCTGAATAAGTGATAACGCCTTTCCTCCCCGCACAGGGAGAAAAGGCTGCTTTTCAGATAGAAGATCGTCACATACGTATATGTATGCCAACCACTTACATATGTAGAAGATGGCTACGTATGTAAACGGTAGTCAGGCAGTATGTAGGAGACATTCGCATACGTATGGGGGTGCCGGCTGCATACGTATGTAAGGGTTGGCTACATACGTATGCGGACACCTACTACATACGTATGTAACGACCTTCCACATACGTATGTAGCTGGCATGGTTACCAAACAAAGGAAACAGAGATACCTGCCGGATCGTTCTCGAACTTAAGCAAACAGGTTTTACTTGCTTCGTCCCATTCCGATACCGCCCCAGCGAGAGCCTGGCCGTTTGCATCTGACACAGAGACTTTTTCCGGTTTCTCCGGCAATAACACGCGCATCACATTGGTGGTATTAACCGGGCTTTTGGCAATAAAGGAGTAGGCCTTTTTACCGGCTTTTTCTTCATACACACGAGCTGCTCCACAAAGTACCTGCGGCTTGTCCTGATCCGGCACACGGCCGATATTGACAAGGAAAGCCTGCTCGCCCGGTTGAACGGTCTTTTCGTTTAGTACCGGTAGTTCGGGATCGAAGAGGTCGATCAACTTCCCTTTCACGGTATATGGTTCATTGCTGATCATGCCTTCATCCAGCACGGCAACCAGGTCATAAAAGCCTCTTTCCAGATAGAAGCAGTTCTTATACTGAAGATTTCCTGCTTTCGCTTTTTCTTCAAATAAGCGCTGTACCGTAGCAACATATTCTTTATCGGCATTCGCTTTCAAGACAAATTCTTTCGGATCCTGGCGTATGATGCAGACTGTTCCTTTCCCGTAAGTATATTCACCTTCTTTGGCATCTTTGTCTATCCCCATCAGGCTGAACAGGTGTTGTGAAGGTGTTTTATACTTTTCCGTATCCTGATTCCACCACTCCTGTACCGACTGGAAGGGATCGGTATCGCGGGTGCTGTAAACCAATACGCCACCATTCTTAACCCATTCGGCAATATATTGATGTGTTTCCTTCTCCAACGGTTTCATATTGGAATAGGTCATCAGCAATACTTTCGTGTTCTTCCAGGTTTCCGGATAAGAGACATTTTCCAGATGCAGCAGATGTACGGGAACCCCTCGTTTCAGGAATGGCAACGCCTGTCCGTAAAAGTTAGACAACTGCGGGTCATCATAACCGGCAACCGGCTGGGGGGCACGCTGGAACATCAACGAGTTGGCCATTAATACGCTTATACCGGAAGAACCGGAAACCTTATTGTCGGACAATGGCATATTATTCAGCGAATTGATCATCACCTGCATCTGTGTGGAATAGAAACGGGGGATGCGTGCTTTTTCTTCGCTGTTGGCACTTGTACGGTACAGGCCTTCGTAAATGCGATCCGGCCAGGGCATTACTTCGTAGTTGTTATTGTTCGGATACAACAACTTCGCGGTGAAGGTTGCCTGGTAGTTCTTCTTATAGTCAGCCCAGTCGCGAGGCCAGTCTTCAATCGGGTCGGTCAGGAAAAAGACCTTACGGCCTGTCGGAGCCGTCATCGATTCCATACAGCCATATTCAAGGAAAGCCGTTTCAAAGACACGTTCTTTCGCTACTCCGTTGAAATAGTTCGGTTCGCGCGACGTACCTGTCCACACCTGGGCGATATACCCGTCCACACAAGGCAGAGAGGCCAGGCTTGCTTCGGGGCTGACGATCTGCCATTGCGAATAGTTCACCAACGAATGAGTGGGGACATAACAACGGACATCCATTCCTTTACTTTTACCGTATTCCTTGGCATAGGTAAAACATTCGTTCAATGCACGGTAATACAAATGGTATTTCAGTTTATTGGAAAGGTAGGTATTCTCTGCCGACTCATGCTGCGGACGCCAGTCGAAACCGTAATATTCTTTCCACTCCCGTTTAAAGGCATCACTATATCCGCCACGGGCCCAGAACTCCGGTTCTTCCAGATAAATGGCATCGATACCGGCATCTATCACTCTCTTTATATGCTGTTCCTGCATATACTTGATGAAATTCTTCGAAGGAACAATATAGGGTACCATGTGGCCATGCCAGATCGTATCCCCTTTCATCGTTACCTGTCCTTCATCCAGATGCCATTTGCCATCCCATTGGCCGGTAAAATAATCCTGATATTCTCCCCAGGCAATGCCCGTCATAAAATGGGTAGTGTAGCCTTTATCACGCCAGCTTTGTACGCGTTGTTCGAAAGTTAATCCCGAACGTTTCTCGGAAGGATTCCCCCCCACTCCATAGACGATGGAAACATCAGCCCGCACATCGGTAGTTGGTTTCCAGGGTTGTCCGGTTTGAAAGGCGGTTTTTTCCCGTCGTTCGGCAGGAGTTGTTTCCGTTCCCTTTTGCCCGGTCAGGCAGGAGATGGTTAACAGGGAAAAGGCCATACAACTCAATACTAGTTTTTCTACATTTGTCTTCATGATTTAAAATTTACTGTTCGATATAAAAAGGGCACCCTAAATGTATGAATTATTCAGATAAGGTGCCCTAAAAAAATTACATTAGTCTATTTATGGGATTTGAATGGTTATCATTTCCGTATAATTGTAGCGTCTGCTACCTTCTATCTCCTTATCCATACGGGCACCGACTCTGAAATGATAGGTAAAGCCGGACTGCAAAGCTGTCTTGGTTGTCAGTGTTACTGTTGTCCCTAACATTGCACTGGCATTATCACCGTCAATATAGACAGAATAACGGTCGTCTTTATTATTTTCTCCTACATAAGGAGCTCCGGCAACAACGAAGAAACGGACATCCGAAACATTCTGCTGATACTCCGGATTAGTTGTTCCCCGTTTGATCGTGGCCTTTACTGTTACGGTTTTATCTGCATTGATCACAGGTTCGCCTACCCAATCAACATTCAGGAACGGCTCTACCTCGAACTTCAGATCCAACGTTCCTTTTACCTGATGTATTTCTTCAGGAACCGGAACGAAAGCTCCCATAACAGTAATACCATATTCACCGGCAAAGATCTTTTCATTCTTAAAATCACCCTCCTGCATACCACCGAAGTAGTAAGGTGTAGGACTTTCACTCCAGCTGTACTCCATCAGTTTAATGCGAACACCGCCTTCACCGACTTCCGTCTGTACAGGTTTCTGTGTATTCTTATCAATTACAACACCTTTAATAGTTTCTTTAGGTTCTTCGTAATTATCAAATTTAGTACATGCATTGCTCGTCAGGAGTAACAGAGCCATTGAAAAATAATATACTATCTTTTTCATCTTATTTCTCTATATTAAATTAATAACCTGGATTCTGCGTAAGACCGCTCTTGGTAACTTCGTCGTTAGGCACTTCGTTGTAATACCATCTTTCATCGAAAGTAAAGCGTTTGTTCTGATCGTCCGGTCTGGCATCAAAGAACCATTTATTTGCTTTTTCAGCATAGAATGCAAACAATGATCTGTAACGCGTAGAGTTTTGTTCTTTATGAGCAGTTCTCCAACGCCTCATATCCCACCAAACTTTATTTTCGAAGCTGAGTTCTTTACGTCTTTCTATGCGGACTGCCTCTTTAGTCAATTCATTCTTATTGGTCAGTAATGTTGCACCAGCCCGTTCACGAACTTCATTGATACACTCGTAGGCATCCTTCAGATAATCTACACCGCTTTCACCTTCTTCATATAGTTCGTAAGCAGCTTCTGCACGGTTCAATAGTATTTCTGCATAACGCAGCTCCAGCCAGGATTGATCCGAACGTCTTTCCATCACCAGTTCGGCCGGCATATCCGGATTAATCCATTTACGAACCACAAAACCGGCAATAGCACCTTCACCTGAGTTAAAGAAACTTCCACTTCTACCGCTGGCATTCATCTTTTCACCATTCGGCAAAACATGAACTGTCTGGTTATCCGCACTCTGGGAACTAACGAATAGGTCTTTGCAGTTTGCATCATTCTCATATTTCTCGGCAGGATCGTCGTCTTTCTGCAAACGGGGAATGCCATTTGTTACATCACCGGTATAAATACCACGCCAAAGTTCAACCTGTTCGCCTTTCAAATAATCTCCCGGCAAGATAACGATTGCCCTTAAACGGGGTTCAGCCTCTGCAAAAAGATCCATCGTATTATCAAACAGCTTATAAGTTCCGTCTGCATTCAATACATCGATCTGGCCTTTCTCATTCTTAGGATAACCTCCGAACATTTCAACAAAACTTAATGTAGGGCTTGTCGAAGCTGTCCAACCATTTGTACGGAACTGACGCGGGATATTGTAAGCATCATACCCATGTACAGATTCAGGATAGCTGTATTGACGAATAAAAATATTCTCACTGCTATTTTCTGCAAAGAACATGTCCACATAGTTCTGATACTGTGCTTCCTTGTCGTCAGCTTTCCAACCATCTTTATACAGGGAGTATTTACCTTTTAATAATAAAGCGGCTTCATAACTCTTCTTAAAATACTCTTTGGCTTTTTCTTTGGGGACACCGCAAACGCGAATGCTATTATCAGTATTGTCTCTCTTATCGACCTCATTGTACTTTGCGATGGAACCGGCAAACAACATTGCTCTTGACTTAAAACCGGCAGCCACATACTTATTTGCACGACCTTTCTGATTGCTTTCCGGTAATAACCTATAAGCCTCGTCGAAGTCTTTTTCCATCTGATCATAAACAGCTTCTTCTGAAGAACGCTGAATCTTCATATCCTCAACCGATTCATCCGGATAGTTAAGTACTCTATTCACAATAGGGACACCGCCATAACGTTTCGCCAATGCATGATAAGTAAGAGCCCGCATGAAATAAGCCTCTCCCGTCCATGTATCTACTTGATCCTGGGAGAAATTAGTCGCATATTGAGGTAATGTTTCCAGAAAATAATTAATCTCACGGATCAGCTTGTATGCATCGTTCCATATCTGGTTCGATTCGGTAGCTGCTCCACCAATATCACGGTTTAAAGCCTCGCCTGTCATACCAAAAGTAGACTGGAAAGCATAGGAATTATTAAATCCACGTGTATGCGAATAGCGGAAGTCTTCAATAAATGAATTACTATATAATCTCGACAAATAACTCTTCACCCCATTTTCCGAAGCAAAAATATCGTCATTCTGAACTATATTCAAAGGCGGTATATCCAAATCCATACATGAAGGCATACCACAAGCTAACGCCAGTAATAATATATATTTTGATACTTTCATAACTTTAGAATAGATTAAAATTTAACATTTGCACCTACCGAGAACGTTCTGTTCAGAGGATACATATTGCCATAACTATCTTCCGGATGTTCCGGGTCAATCTCTACACCTTTTATAGTGAACAAATTATAAGCATTCACATATAGGCGGAGATTTTTAATACCTACTTTAGATATCCATCTTTGCGGCATTGTATAACCGATCTCCGCACTCTTCAAACGAAGATAACTTGCATTGTGGAAATTGAAACGGGAATTCTCGTCTGCAATCGATCCGGTGTAACCATACTTACCGGATATCCATGAAGTAGAAGGATCATAGGGGTTTGCGGTAGGATCGGCAGGATGCCATCTATCCATGAAATAATCCAGTGCATTAGACAGGTCGTTACCCCACATCGGTTCACGCAATTGTTCAATATATCTTACATAACTCATACCGGCTCCCTGGAACAACAGGTTAAGATCGAAGCCTTTATAATCGGCACCAACATTCAAACTGAAGTTGATCATCGGACGACCGCTGTATCCGATCGGATGTACATCATGGTCAGTGATCTGTCCGTCACCATCCCAATCCAGATAAATATAATCACCCGGCAGCACATTCTTATCCGCATAAATCGGGCTATTCAGGATCTGATCGTATGAACCGTAACGTCCGCCATCGCCTCTACCCCATTTGATATCATTATAACGATCGTTTCCGTTGTTTCTCCAGTTTTCATACGAGTTTCCGGCACGACCACGTTCCTGGTAAGTCGTTTTTGTACGTGTGAAGGAGAAAATACCTTTTAGATTGTAACCAACTTCACCTACTCTGTTTCTATGACTAAGTTCTAATTCTACACCCTGTGTAAAGTCGCCATTCAAGTTTTCCTGAGGCAGATCAGCGCCTACAACACCGGGAAGACTCAGGTTTCTTGTTGCAAGCAAGCCTGTTCTGTCACGGGTAAAGTAATCAGCAGAGATACCCAACAAACCGTTCCAGGCTTCCAGATCAATACCCAAGTTCAATGTTTTGGAAATATACCATGTAATATACGGATTGGTAATACCTTTATTCTGAGCACCGGAAACAAAAGTTCCATCAAAAACAGTACCGCTTGATCCCTGACCGTCAAAGCCATTACCCGGATATAGATAGCCGTTTACAAACTGATAGTTGGAAGCACGGTCGTCTCCCATCTTACCATAAGAGGCACGTAGTTTTGCATTGCTGACGAATGAGAGTTTAGATTCTTTCCAGAAGTTTTCTTCAGAAATACGCCATCCGACAGATGCAGAAGGGAAGAATCCCCATTGTCCACCTGTTCCGAATTTGGAAGAACCGTCATAACGGAAACTAAACTCAGCCAGGTATTTAGACATATAATCATATCCGAACTTACCTACCAAACCCAGGTTAGCTTCTTTATATAAATCGCGTCTTGCCGGATCATCGACATCATAACCCGTACTCATATTTGCTTCCTGGTTTTCACTGTTACCCGCAAAAAGTTGGTCTAAAGCAAGTGACAATTCTCTTTGTGCAAAAAAGTTGTCGCCATTCCTCTTACTTCCTTCCAACAGAACCAGACCGCTAACATTATGCTTTTCATCAAAAGTACGATTATAGTTTAATGCTACCTGATAAAGCAATGCCTCTTTCGTATAATGTTCGCGACGGAACTTACTTGTTCCAACACGCGGATTAACCATATAAGTATCAGAAGCTTCATCATAGGTATACTGATTGTAGCTCTTTTCATAAAGGCTGTTGTCTGCTATTTGATAGTCATAACTAAACATCACTTTCGCTTTCAGTCCGTCGATGTAAGGGACATCATAGGTTGCATCTGCCGAAGTCTGGAACCATTTATTATTGTACTTTTTATAACCGACCTGGTCTGCATCCATCATAGCCACAGGGTTATCACCTTCAATCCATCCATTCATCAGATATTCCGGATTATTGTTAGCATAGATCGGCTGCGTAGCCGGAGCACGCTGGAAAGCACGGATAATCCAATCCGAATTCTGATAAGGTTGGTTTTTCTCATCCATAATACCGCTCATATTCAAAGAGACAGTCAAGCGGTCAGTCAGTTTACTGGTAATATTGGAACGGACATTGAAACGGTCGTAATCCAAACTCTTGCTTTTCAGGAATGATTCCTGGTACAAATAACCTGTACTGATATAGAAGTTGATCTTTTCATTACCACCTGTCGCATTTAATGTATGCTGGGTTTGAGGTGCCAGCGTACGCATACAGGCATCCCACCAGTCTGTCCCCTGCATATCACCATTGCGGTATGCATCAATTTGTTCCTGCGTATATGGACGGACACCGCCTTCCAGGTTATGCATAGCCTTTTCATTCTTCAACACCATCCAGTCGGCAGCACTGGCACTTTTGGGTGAGCCGGTAGGATTCTGCCAGCCTACATTTCCTGAATATTCCAGTTCCAGAGATCCTTCTTTCCCTTTCTTTGTTGTAATCAGCACAACACCGTTTGCTGCACGTACACCATAAATAGCGGCAGAAGCATCTTTCAGAACCGACAGAGATTCGATATCATTTGCGTCCAGGCGAGACATATTATCACGGGGCACACCATCAATGATGATCAACGGATTCCCCATACCACGGATATCAAATGTATTATTGAAAGAACCCGGTTCGGAAGATTTCTGAACGACACGTACCCCGGGAACCTTACCCGTCAGCATATTTTGTGCATTTTCGTTCTTGGTAGTAATGATATCATCACTTTTAATAGCAGAAACAGCTCCCGTCAAAGTTACTTTCTTTTGAGTACCATATCCCACTACAACCACTTCATCCAAAGCCTGGGTGTCTTCAGTCAATATAACATTAATCACAGACTGATTTCCCAGAGGCAACTCTTTTGTCAGATAACCTATGTAAGAAATCGACAGAGTCGAACCAGTCGTCACATCCAAAGAATAGTTACCATCGATATCGGTAACAGTTCCGTTAGTCGAACCCTTCACCATCACATTTGCACCAATAATCGGTTCACCGGACTGATCCGTAACCACACCAGATACTTTTTTACCCTGTTGTACGACAGGAAGCATCGCATTCTTCGTCAATATAATATAGTCATTTTCAAAAGCGTATCTGACATTCGAACCGTCAAATACTTCTTTCAGGTACTGCGAAACCGCTTTTTTACCGGTTTTCACAGAAATGGCCTCATTTATATTCACTTCATTTTTACTATAGACAAACAGATAGTCCGTTTGTTTTTCAATTTGATCGATCAAGTTGCCGATCGTTAAATTATTTCCATTGATATTCACTTTTGCATTTTGCGAACTCGTTTTTGCCGCAAAAGAAGAGAATACGCAAAGGAAAAGGAGGAAGGCTGAAATTCTCATAATGCTTAGAAATTTCGGTTCTTTTTTCATAACTTTGCTTCGTTTACTTGTTAATACTTAATTTATTTAGTGTTAGCAGCTGTCGATGGATGCGGGAACATCCATCGACAGCTTTTTATATAAAAAGCTCAATTCGTCATAGGCTATTACTGATTTAAAGGTTACACATATATTTTACTCTTTCTCTTTGCTTCAGCGTATTGTAATCGTATTCAACTCCTCATCCTTAACGTATGAGAAATTATAGATTTTCTGTAAAGTTTTCAGGACGCTTTCTATACCGTCTCTTTGACGAAACTTACCGCTAAACTTGTAATTATTCAGCTTCTTATTCCTTATTTCTATTGTGATATCATAATAGAGTTCCAGCTTTTTGATTATCTCACCGAAAGGAATATCATCGAAAGCATAAATACCTTCTTTCCATAATAAGAAGTCAGTACTGCTGATCTTACTTTTTACCAACCTTCCATCTTTCAGTTCCGCATAATCATTCGGACTCATGTACATGGCTACCGATTCATTGTCCGATTGATATAATTTCACCGAACCTTCAATCAAAGCAGTTGTAAATTCATTCTTTCCTTTATAGGCAAAAACATTAAACTTGGTTCCCAGTACTTTTATATCCAGTTTTTCCGTAGAAACGACAAACGGGGCTTCTTCATTACGGAAAACTTCAAAGAAAGCTTCTCCGTCCAATTCCACCTTCCGTTCCGCACCGGAAAATCGGTTAGGATAACGCAACCGCGAACGGGCATTCAACCATACAACCGTTCCATCATGCAATTTTACCTGGGCACGCTGGCCAGGAGGAGTCGAGAATTCTTCAAAAGCAAGCTGTTCTTCGATTGCATTATCGCGTTGATAATTCATTATTGTCCAGGTTGAAAGAACTGCCAGACAAATAGCCGCAGCATAACCCACAAAATGTCGGGTGAGATGAACAAACTTCTTTTTCTCATTCTTATGAGCTTGTTTAAATTGCAGAAGTTTGCCGACAGCTTTCATCTCATCGCCTTCAGCAGGCAATGAGGCCGACAGAGCAGATAGATTCTGCATAGACACAAACTCTTTATGCAACTCCTTATCTGTTTGCATCAAAGAGAATAGCTCTGCTTTTTCTTCTGTCGTTATCTCTTTATTGAAATATTTAGTAATTAAAATATGCATTTTTCAGCTTTTATAAGGGAGAGCGTTTAAGAATTTATTTTCCCCCAAAGCCTCTTAGGAAATAAATATTATTTAACAGTAATAAGAAAAAGTAATAATGGCAGATAGTCTTTTAATTCCAATCGGAGTTTCTTCAAAGCAATGGTCATTTGGTTCTCCACTGTACTGGCAGAGATATTTAGTTCTTCAGCTATTTCTCGGTTTTTCTTTCCTTCAATACGGCTTTTTAGAAATATTTCCCGACAGCGTTCAGGCAATTTATTGATAGCCTCCATCAATACACGTTCAATATCCTCTTCAGAGGTTAACGTATAATTCAAGGCTTCGAGAGAAGATAGTTTGGCCTTAAATTCCTGTTGATATTCTTCTACTACCAATCGGTGTCTGATATGATCCAAACATTTATTTTTCACCAGACTAAACAGGTAAGACATCAAACTCACCTGGATATCCAACACATCCCGTTTTTCCCATAACAACAGAAATACATCCTGTACAATATTTTCAGCGTCTTCATCAAACAAAACATACTCCTTAGCAAAGCGATACATACGGAAATAGTACGTCACATAAATCTTATCGAAATTACTCCGTATATCTTTGGATGAAATATTTGTGTTGTTTAACGGCATCTTTTATTCTATTGAATTATATGATTACTTCTGTCATTTATATGAAACAGGTGCAGCAAAGATATAAAAGATACACACATATTGAGACTATTTTATTAAAAAACATCATTTATCGAAACAGTGGTTAACACTTTTGTTTCGATAAATGATGTTTTTAGCAGTAGCAGCAGATTACTGACTTAAGGCTAATATCTGTGCAATGCCTATGGCACAAAAGTGCGACTGCTATGGCACAAATGTGCAGCTATAGTGGCACAGTTGTGCCATAAGCATAGCACAACAGCTACATAGGGCTAAGCAAGGACTTACCAGGATAGCTTTATAAACTTGTTCTCCCAGGGAGCAAACGTTGCTTCCGGATTACCTTTCACTGGCTCTCCCACTACATCGCATACGGTTACTCCGGTAAAGTTCACCTTATCGGATGTTACGGCAAACTTAGCCGGCTTACCTGCTATTTCACGCAACTGAAGCATGACGGCTTTTTCTCCTTCCACCGGTTTCATGTTTACCAACAAAACATTATCGGGAACGATATTGAATACGGATGCAGGAGTGATAACCTTACTACCCTTTGCTCCGGCCGGCAATACGCGGGTCAGGAACGGGATACGATTTTCCCAGGCAAAGCGGGTGGCATAACCTACCGAGTTGTCTTTGCTTGAATTGATAAAGTAGCTCCATTGCAATTCACCCATCTGGTCGGCGTTGAAATTGGTTACCCAATAGTTATTCATCGGCCAGGAATACATGTTGGTGGACTGCGGAACAGCTCCGGCTTTATAGCGTCCCGTATTGATGGCTCCGAACTGCATCAAAGGTATCTCCGGACTTCCCATAACGACCTGCGACTCACTGTTGCGTGCCGTCGCAAAGTTCTGCACGGTATACCAGTCGTTCGATGATCCGGGGATCTGGTCGACACCCGCTTCGATCGTACCGCCCGGCACGTCCAGCATGATCTTACCCTGGTTCACCTCAAACGGGAACGAGATATAGATGGCTTCGGGATCGATAACGGCTTTCTTACGCAAACGGTACACTATATCAATCTTCTTGGCTACATTGAATACACGGAACTCGACCATCAGGTTGTTCGGTTCGCGTCCGGCAACAGTCTCGCCACGGAAACGGTAAGTATCCCAGATAGGCCCTTTCTCGTAACGCTCGAAACGGATACGTTCGGGACGGCGGCGCAGGAATTGCGGTTCACGGTATTGTTCCATCGGGTGGCGGCTGTCGATGATCTCATAAATAAACTCACCCATCTCCCATTCGGCTTTCGGAGTAGTCAGCTCCTTATTCAACTCTTTGTCGAACAGCTTGCTGATCGTACCTTTACGCGGATTGAAGTCGATAGCGTACCAGGCATTCTCGACATGCGCCTTTTCCAGTGAGGAAGAAGCGACTGTCTCCGGGCGGGGCTCGTCTTTTACCTTTATATAATACTGTGCATATCCCAAGGCCGGGACATCTTTCACGAACAAAGACCAGTATGTTCCGTCAGAACGGCTCTCCGCCGGTTGAGCCGGAATTACATTTCCTGCTGCATCCGTTATTTCAAATGCCTTCTCGCGGGGCAATATCTGATGGTCGATATACACTTTAGCCAGGCCGCTGTATGTCCAGTTCAATGTATTGAAAACGGCCACAGACGGGTATTCGGCTTTAGGCACGAACGATTGCAGTAATCCCATCGTCACCTCTCCCAGCAAACCCGAATGACGGTAAGCTTCCCAGGCATACGATTGTTTCAGGGAACGTTGCTCCCAAGTTTCCAGGCCATACGGGTTGCGTACGCTCTCACTGAAACCGAACGTATGTTCGTCATAAAAGAGCAAAGCTTTGTTGATGCCGCTGATCTGATTGTCGATATCATCCGGAAGTTTGGCTCCCAGCATATCGGCAAACGACAAACCGGCTTGGTTGGCGATAATATCCGAATGGGTAATGCGGGAGATGGCAGCTTCGCGGGCTCCGGAACCGAAACCGTCCGTCCACCAGTCGGGCCATGCGCCACGGATAGTCTGTATCTTATCGGCATAGTTGTTTTCCACCTCTTTGATAAATTCGCTGGAAACAGCCGTGCGCAGTTTAGGCCATTCGTATTTCTCGTTCCACCTCATCAGCATCTCGCAGCTTTTGGTGGAAGGGGGCGAGTTATCCGTGAAATAACCGGAATGCTGGGCGGCAACGATATCATACGGATAGTTCTTCGCTTCCATTTCACCCAGATAATTGAGCACACGTTCTTCAAACTGCTCGAAGTTATCAGTATGGACACCGAAGAAGTTCCCCTGGTTATAATGCTCGGCACGATAGGTCAGCACCTTCTTTCCCGAAGGCGACTGCCACCAGAACACCGTAGGAATATCGAAACAGATCAAGGCGCGGTGGCCGTGTGTTCCCATATTGACATATTTCACACCTGCATCCGCAAAGTACTCGCTGAAACACCAGCCGATACCATTCACGTCATTCTGCATGGCGACTTCGGCTTTCAACCCGGCTTCACGGAATTGCTTCAGCGGATAAAGGGAAGCGGCCAGCGTCTGCTCGTCAGGTAGTTCGTCGAAGTTCAGATACATGGCGGCCAGTTCGATACGGCCTTCACTCACGCGCTTCTTCAGGCGGGCGATCTGCTCGGCAGGGCGACATTTCAGATATTCGCTGACCGCCCAGGCGATCTCGCAAGTCCAACGGAACTTGGCGAAATCAGGGTAATCGTCGGTTGCATCGCAGTAGTCGAGTGCATAGTCGATATAGCGAAGATGCTCGGCCAGGATCTCCGTTTGCGAACGGGTGTAGCCGATATCGGTATGCGTATGCTGCACCATATTCATCTGCCAGTGACGGACAGGTTTCACTTCCACCTCTGTCGATTGCTTCTCCTTCCCTTTTGTCAGGACGAGCGGCAGGCGTTGCGTGGACTGGACTTCCGGTACTTCAAAGAAAAACTGGTTCGCTCCATCTTTCAGCTTCCCTTTCTGCGTTTGTCCGGCAAGCGTGAGCGTTACATTCTCCGGTTCTCCGGTATGAGTAAGAGAGACGCGTACTTTTTGTACCAGTCCCTGTTTCGATTTATACAAAGCCGGATAGACATGCGTGTCGATACCCGGGGGAGCTGTTGCGCCCCAAACGGCGAAAGACAAGGCAAACAGCGCTATGCCTATCAGAAAGAATACTTTTGGTGTTTTCATAAGCGTTCTTATTTAGTTAATCTAAAGGATATAAGACAAATATAAAGCATACAGAGCAGCAGGACAGACAATCCGGCCACCTGTCCGAACCCATCTGAAATAATTCCCATCAGCGGAGTGATCAGGGCACCACCCGACACCCCCATGATCATCAGGGCGGATATTTCATTCGCCCGCTCCGGCTTATGCTGAAGGGCGTATGAGAAGATGATCGAAAAGACATTGGCACAGGCCAACCCCACGATAACGATCATAGCAAACATGCTCCACGTACCCGGAACCAGCAACAGCAACACAAATGCCGCTATCGCTACGAACATGCTATATTTCAGGAAACGGGCACCGGAGAGTTTCGCCAGCAGGAAAGCTCCTGCAAAGGAGCCGATCGTACGGGCGGCAAAGTAAAGGCTCGTACCCAACCCCGCTTCGGTGAGCGCCATATCGGTGCGCTCCATAAGCAGTTTCGGGATAGAGGTATTCAAGCCCACATCGATGCCGACAATGAAAAGGATTCCCAGGAAGAGGGAAACGATGTATTTATCTTTAAACAGGGATAGTGTAGTTCCAAAGGTTGCTTTGGCCGCTTCCAGGTGTTCTTTTCCGGGGATGGTAGAGATCAGCCAGATGGTGGAGATCAGGGTCGTTGCTGCGTAGACGGCAAAGATCAGTTTCCAGTCGCCCCAGAAAGAAGAGGCGGCTCCGGCAATGATCGGCCCCAGGAACGAGGAGATCGCCTTGATGAACTGCCCCAGTGTCAACACGCTGGTGATACGGTCGGGGTTGACCACATTCGCCACCATCGGATTCAATGAGACTTGCAGGATCGTATTGCCTATACCCAACAGGGCAAAAGCGACCAGTATGCTGGCAAAGTCGTAGAAGAACAAAGGCAGCAACATAGCCAGCACCGTAATGGCGAGAGCTATCACAACCGTATTGCGCCGTCCGGCTTTCCCCATCAGGATCCCCGTAGGGATAGAGAACAGGGCGAACCAGAGGAATACGATCATCGGGAGCAGGTTTGCCAGCGTGTCGGAAAGGCCGAAATCGACCTTCACATAGTTTGTTGCAATGCCTACGACATCAGCAAAGCCCATCACGAAGAACCCGAAGAGGATAGGGTAAATGGCCTTTTGATTTTGTTTGTTGTCCATGATATAATCGATTTAATAATTATCCACCGGCTGATTCCCCATATCCAGTTCCAGACGGCCACCGGCGGTAATCGTTTCGAAAGGAATGCGGGTGGAAGAATAGGGTTTACCATCCAGGCGGTATTGCTGAACATAGACGTTATCCTTGCTGTTGTTCTTCGCTTCGATAACGAATTCCTTACCTTTATAATAGCTGTTATTCAACCGGATCGTGATCTTGTCAAACACAGGGCTACCCAAAGCGAACGAAGGTTCCGGGTCTGTCAGTCCCTTCACGTCAAACAATCCCAGGGAAGCGATCGCATACCAGGCACCCAACTGTCCCTGATCCTCATCCTGCCCGTAACCATATCCGTGGATTCCGTCCGTACCATAGAACTCATCGAGGATGGCACGTACCCATTTCTGTGTCAGCGAAGGACGTCCCGCTTCATTGAACAACCAGGAGATATGCAGGCAAGGCTGATTGCCATGATTATACAACGTTTGCAACCCGGCGAAAGCGCCTACTTCCGTACCCCCACTGAATATCAGCTTCTGGGAAACGGTAAAGATACTGTCGAGACGCTGATTGAATACATCGGCACCGACTTTACCGACCAGCCCTTCCGCATCATGCGGCACATAGAAGGTGTACTGCCACGCGTTGCCTTCCTGAAATCCGCGCCATACCTGCATCGGGTTGAAGTCTGCGAGGAACTGCCCGTCCGCCTTTTTGGGGCGTACGAAGTTGGTAGAAGGATCGTAGATACGCTCCCACCCTTTCGACAACCACATCAGTTTATCGTAATCGTCTGTCTTACCCAATTTCTTAGCCCATTGAGCAACCGCCCAGGCACTGTACGAGTATTCCAACGTATGCGAAGCCGAGAACATGAACGCTTCATCCGGCCCGTCCCCTTTATCGAGGTGGGGAACATAACCATATTCGAGGAACTTATCCGTATCCACCTTACCAGCTCCCAACGGACGGTTCTCACCATCCAGTTCATTCTTACGGGCAGCTTCATAAGCCAGATCGACATCATAATTACGGATACCGCACTGGTAAGCACCGGCAAAAACAGCCCCCAGCAGATTGGTTCCTACCCCGGAGACATACCGGCTATTGGCAATACCGTCGCCCAACCAACCGGCATCCTTATACACCAACAGATGGCTGCTGATATAATCGGCATAATACTCGGGAGCGATCAACGCCCACACCTGTGCCAGGTTCCATTGTCCGCCCCAGATACCGTCGGTGTTATAGAAATTATGTACCGGCTTTCCGTTTTCCACCGGGATCTGCCCGATGCTACCGTCATTGCAAGGATAAGCACCGTTCACATCGCTGGCCAGTCCGCGTCCCAACAGGGCATGATACAGGCCGGTGTAGAATTTCACCTTATCTTCCTTGACCGGAGTCTCCACCCGGATACGTCCGAGGTAGTCTTCCCATTGCCGGTGAGCCGCCTCTTTCGCCTGGTCGAAGGTAAGCGTACGCGCTTCCGTATCGCGATTCAAGCGGGCATTCTCCACAGAAGTATACGACAGGCCGACCTTGGCCGTGATGCTTTCCCCTTCCGTAGTCTTATAAGTGAGATACAATCCCGAACCGACACCGGTAACCTGTCTGGCATCCGCCTGCACCTTTTCACCGATGAAGGTTCCGCATCCGGTAGGTTGTTTATCCAACTGGGCGGAGAAGTACAACGGCACCGTAGCACCCGCCTGGTATTTCTTTACATATTCCGGCAACGTAACCACCCAGCCTTCAACCGTCCCGTCCTCATTCAATGTGACGGAAGCGTCTTTTACGGCACCGCTTTCACCCTGCCGGTTACCGATATCGAACAGGATACGGCTCTCTTCGGATGCAGGGAACGTATAACGCTGAAAAGCCACACGAGGGGTGGATGTCAGTTCCGCACGGATATTATAGTCTTGCAGATTCACCGAATAATAACCGGCAGTGGCAATCTCTTCCGAATGGTCGAAACGGGAACGGTAACCGCTCCCCGTCGAGTCGTCCACAGCACCGGGGATCGTTTTCAATGCCCCCACCGTCGGCATCAGGACTATACCGCCCACCTGAAACTCATGCAGGCAGGGGAAACCTTCGATAGAAGTATCGCGATAATCATAGCCGGTTGCTTCCCAGCCGGAGTTGTTTCCCACGTGGGCGTTAGTCGCCGGGGCAGGCTTTGCCATACCGAAAGGATGGGCGCCCGGGGTGAAATGGAACCAGCGGCAGTGCGCCGTTCCGATACGGGGTTCTACATATTGGGATAAGTCCTCTTGTACTGCTTCCTCTTTCACCGGCGAACAGCTGACAGCCAGTAAGCCGGTCAGCAGACCGAGAACCGGGATGAATAGATTGTGTTTATTCATGGCGTATTTGTTTATAGATGATTTAATGCATACACATAAGCGCCCAGAGCCACCGAACGGCTTGCCCCCTGTTTGCTGATAATCACACCGATCCGTTTGAACGGGTCGTAATTGACGGTACGGTCGGAACCGGGCACAGCAATCCTCACCGCCGCTCCTTTGGCGAACTGTTCGAACTCCGCCGCGTCATCCAGATTGAAAGCCTTACTTTGCAGGCGACTGAAGCGGCTACCGTTCATCATCCCCGTTTCGCTGTTCATCTCCTTCAGAAGGGACGGCATGAAATACTTCGCAGCACCTGTCAGGCCACCGCCTATAACGATCAGACCGTCGATCAGCGTAATCGCTTGCGCCAGGGCATCACCGGCCATTTCGCCCAATTCGGCAAAGGCGGAACGGGCAGCCTCTTGGTTACCCGGACGAGTTCCTTCGGCTATATCATAAATATCTTTGGGAGTGAAGGGAGAAGCATCGCCCGACAGCAATCCGTAGATATGTTGCACGGCGCGGATACTGACGCTTTCTTCCACGATATAAGATTGGTATTTCTTATTGCGGAAGCACCAGATATCACCTCCCGCCGCATTGTCGCCTTCCAGCAGATTGCCGTTCAGCACGACACCCGCTCCGAAGCCTGTGCCCAGCGTCACACCGAGCAGGTTCTTGTAGCGTTTGATACTTCCGGCTTCTTCCAAGCGGCGGTTGATCTCCGGCAGGGCTCCGGTCAGGGCTTCGCCATAAGCAAACAAGTCTCCATCGTTATTGATGAAGACAGGAATGCCGAACTTCTCTTCCAGATACGGGCCCAAGGCCACTCCTCCACGGAAAGAAGGAAAGTTCGGAAGGTCGCCGATGATCCCGGCGGGGTAATCGGCCGGCCCGGGGAAAGCGAAGCTGATGGCTACCGGGGCTTCCGGCAATTGTTCGCTGACATGGGTGAAGCCGGTCAGGAGTTGTCCCAGGCATTGATCCAGGTGGCAGGCACAGGAAGGCAAGGTGATAGGTGTCACTATCTCCCTGCCGCCCCGGATGGCAGAGAAGACCAGGTTGGTTCCTCCGGCATCAAGGGTCATTACTATTCGGTTATCGTTGGTATACATGGTATATATTTTATGTTCAGTTATTATCCTTTCGTCCGTACATACGCTTTGATCGTACCGCAGGTCTTGCCTTCAGAGATACCGTGAGGGCGGATCGTGTAATCGCCTACCACGGCAGGGACGATGAATGTTTCGGCATAATGCACGATGAACGGTTCGAAGGCATCCGTCGGACTCTCGACGATCAGCTCATCCCCTTCCACCACATTCAGAACGTTGACACCCCCGCCCGTATTGTGTGGCACCTTTCCGGAAAACCAGTGGCGGCGTGTCTCGATAAACTCGTTCTCATGCAGGCCGGTGCGTTCCTCACGCCAGTCCTCCCCTTCGGCACGCGGTTCGAAATGGTTGACCAGCTGGTCGCGTACGAAATCCGTCTGCCGTTCCCACTGGATGACATGTGAGCCGTGGGCGATATTGATAGGGCGCGGCTTGCCGTCCAGTCCCAGGCGATCCCAATCCCAGAGTTTGAAGGTAAAGATACTCGGTGTGGCACTGATCTCCAACACCATCGCTTCCGAACCCGAACAATGGATCGTGCCCGCCGGTATCAGGTAATGGTCGTGCTTCCTGGCAGGCCATTTGTTTACATATTTCTCAGTATCGAAAGTAGTGCCCGACTCCTGCGCTTCATTCAGGGCGGCAATCATTTCATCGGGATCTACCCCGTCTTTCAAGCCCAGGTAAACGGTAGCCCCTTCGCCCGCATCGAGCAGGTAGTAGCTTTCGTCCTGCGTATAATAGATACCGAACGTATCACGGATATATTGTGTAGTGGGATGCACCTGCAAACTCAGGTTGCCCCCTCCCATCGTATCGAGGAAGTCGAAACGGATCGGGAAGTCCTGCCCGAAGCGCGCCTCCACCGGAGCACCCAGCAGGTTGCGGGTCTGGTAGAACACCAGGTTGTTGGAAGCCATCTCGAACAACTCCCCTTCCACCTTCAGATACAGGCTGTTTTCTTCGGGGACGCAATCGAAGCACCATCCGAAGTTATCCTGTTCCTTATCGAGGTCGCACACCTCCTTCATCCACTGGCCACCCCAGGGAGCCGGATCGAAGAAAGGCACCACACGGAAGGGACGGTGAGCCGTCTTGACCAGTCCGTCGCGCATCGTCTCGCCGGTAATCATCTTCGGCATTTCGGGGATATGCGTGTCCAGCCAGAAGTCCACCTTCGGCAACAACTGTTTCTTCAAGTCGTCGCATACGTTCCAGTCGATAAAGTAACCGCGCTTGTAATGCAACGATGGCGCTTCTTCCCGGTTCTTCACGCCCAGACCATTAATCTCCCGGCGACGGAAACGCTGCTGTATCTCCCAGCGCGCCATATCGGCATAGACCAGCACATCGGGTTCGGGCACCAGACAAGCGGCACCGGGGCCCCAGACGATAACCAATCCGTCTGCTGCTTTTATCTTTTCGCGACACACCTCCATCCGGCTCTCATCCAGAAAGTCCGTGTAATGGAAAGCGGCGCGGCGACCGAAAAGGCGGTCGTCCGTCAGATAAGGATACGTCATCGCTTCGATCTCTTCTACGCCTTTGAAGAACATCTCCGAATGAATGATCAATGAAGGTTGCAATGCCGCCAGGTGCTTAGCTAGCTCTTCCGGATGCACACCCTGATAGCATTCGACAACAACAACTCCATGCGCCAACTCAGAGCCGTTGCAGGCTTCCTTCAACTTATCCAAAACAGACTCCCAGCCTTTCCAGAGCCTGCCCCCGACAACTGTCGAGGGGGTTTTATCGTAATTACTCTTTCTCATTATCTTCGTTTATTTATTCTCTTCCGCCCATTCGTTAAACATCTCGATTGCTTTCGCCAGCACGCCTGCCGACCCTTTGAAATGGCCTGAACCGCTGGGAACACCTCCCATGCCGTACCACTCATAGAAACCGTCGTTCTTGATCACACGGTCGATCATCGGACGCACTTCCTCGTACGCTTCCTTCACCATGCCGTTGGCAATCAACTGCTGGATCATACGGCCTCCGAACCAAGTCCAGTCGCCGCCGTTCTGATACAGGTACGATTTCGCCATCCCCCCGTGGAAAAAGCCGTCAGGGTAGGTAGGATAAAGCGTCAGCCCGATACTCGGCATGCCCGACAGACGGACATTCTCGACCATCTGCGCATTGACCGTAGCGATCTCTTCGGCCGACAGCAATCCGGCTTCGATAGCGATAGCCGTTCCCCCGTGATAATGCACGTCCAGTTCGTTGAACCCTTCGGGAATCGGCGAGTTCTCTATATAAATATGAGGGATGAACTTCTGACGCTGCGTATCCCAAAGGTGCTTGCGCACATTTCCGGCGATATGCTGGCGGAGTTCTTTCCAACGGGTCTTATCGGCTTCATCAGCCGTCATCTCGTCCATATAATTAAGGGCGATGATAAACATGGCATTGTCGTATACGTCGATGGCCGGGTCGGACAACTCGTTCATATCGCAGCCAAACGGGTCGTTGGGCTGCACGTCACCCCAGTCAGCCGTCATGGCACCATAGAGCAGGCCGTATTGTTCATTATAGCGTTCTTTCATCAGGTAATCGATCATTCCGACCATCCGCTGGTAGACTGTGCGGCCTGCCACTTCTTCGTCGAGGATGGAACGGTCGCCCGTCTTGCGGATATACTTTCCTACGATTTGGATCAGCGACGACTCCTGGTCTGTCTCCACCGTATTCTTAAAGGCTACATGATCGGGAGCCGTTTCCGAATAGTACGGATGATCGTCTCCCCAGGTGAAATCTTCCTTCAGCACATACCCATCGATCATTTCGTCATTAGGCTGCTGAAGGGCAAAGAACAGGACGATCGCATGGCGCAACTCCGCCGGATTGCTTTCCTCGCAGGCCACTTCAATAAAGGTATTCATATCGCGTGCCCAGATCTGGGAGTAACCGCTCCCGGCATTGAAACCGCTGCGGATCGTGGCGCGCGCCATACTGTCGACTATATGCAGGGTATTATCGTTTTGAATATCCTTCGCTAACTGTTGCGTCGGTGTAGGCCCCGTACAGGCGATAAAGCCGCTGCACAAAAGGGTAAATAGCAGATGTTTTTTCTTCATATCACTTGTTCTGTTGTTTTGGTGCAAAGATACCCTATTGCGAAGGAATGAAAAGGTGCATTTGTTTCGAAAATGTTATACTATCTTACGATTCAGCCCTATTTAGGCTGTATATTATACAATATACCTCTTTTACCTCTGATACAGGAGCGTTGACACTGTATGAGCTTACCTGTTAGCACTATCTAACCACCATTATACTCTGTTAATCTGCCACCGGGAGAATATAAGTTGCGGGTGATGTCGCAATGTACAACCAACCCGAAACCGATGCAGCGGGTTGCTGTCGGAGATTGGTCGGGAAGGATTACGATTAAGGAGTGAATGAAAAGGGGATGCGGCACAAACCGCATCCCTTTTTTATCAAAATACAATCTCTATCCTGCCATAGCAGGGATTGGCTTCGAGGGTTTTGCAATAGTTGCCCCAGGCGATTTCGGGGTAATCCCAGCGGTTGTTGACGTAGAGGAGCAGCTGGCCGTCGGCACGCTTACTGGAGCGGCAGGCAACGGATGCGTCGGGCGAGATGACCGACAGGCCGTCTCCCGCAGCGGGCGAAAGGGTGTAGAAGTAGATGTTCTCTTTCATTCCTTTGGCCTTCTGGGTAAGCGGACGGTCGCAGTTAGCTCCGGCATCGGCCCAGTAATAGTAGTTGTGGGTGTCGTCGTACCAGGGTTGGTCGGGACGGGCACCGTAGGCTACCTTGTTCGGGTTGTAAAGGGAAGTGCTGCCCTCGTTGCCGGCAAATTCCCCAGCCGGGTAATAGCTCCAGTGGCCACGGCGTTTCCAGGTGAGGCGGTCGAGCGTTTCGGGCAGGTAGAACGACAGGCCTGTCTCACGAAGGAAGCCGTTGGGCTGTCCGTCAGTCAGGTAGTCGATCTGCATCTTTCCTTCCGGCGAGATCAGCAGGCGGATGTCGGTGCGGACATCGCGGTAGTTGCCGGAGAGCAGGACGAGGACGTCGGCACCCCGTTTCTCGTAAGTGATGCTTTGCTTCTGCCAGTCGGCATCCGAGGTCATGAACTTGGTGGCGCTCTTGCGTACTTCGGCTCCGGTGAGGTGGTTCAGATTGATGTCGAGGTTAAGGAAAGGGCCTTTTTCGATGATGACCTTTCCGCCGGCTGTGGCGTTGTAGATCAGGCCGGTTTCCTTGCAGAAAGGGATCTCGAAGCCGTTGCCTTTGACGAGGATACGGTCGGGCGTATCTTCCACCTGAAGCGTACCTTTGCGGGTGGGCTGCGGAAGGACAACGGTCTGCTTTCCAAGCGTGACGAGGGAAGCGTCGATCAGCCTGCCGTCGGCATCGAGGAAGCTCACCAGTAGTTCGCTACCATCTTTCCAGTCTTCCGAAGGAATAACCAGGAGGCCTTTCTGATGCGGCAGGACGGCTGGGGCGGCGGCTTCCTTCTCAGTGCCGTTGTAGGTGTAGCGCACCTTTATCTCGCTGAGGTTCGTATGGTCGAAACGGTTGTAGACCGGAAGGATCAGACGCTCGCCAGGGGTGAAACTGCCGACCTGTTCCGTCAGCAGGCGGACGGGCGAATAGGCTTTCTTGGTCGACCAGAACTCCGGTTTCTCCCGGCGCCATACGTCTACGATACCCCACTCGCCGTAACCGACACAGTTACCCTGATAGTCCTCGGGCTTGGCAGTACGGGCGAATTCTTTCCAGAAAGCAGTGCCCTTCTTCGGTTCGGGGAGCATGAATGTTTCGTCGATATATCCCCAGATGGCACCGCCCAAACCGCCGGGAGCATCGAACAGGCCACTCCACATCTTTTCGAGGGAGATGCCCCAGAACTCACGGATATTCGGGTCGTCCTGCAATGTCTTATAGGTGTAGCAAGCCGGGTGTGCCCATTCGTCGAAAAGGGCGGGGATGCCGTGTCCCTGGAAGTTGCGGGTGGACATTCCGAACTGGTTCACATCGCCGTTCACGTCCTGGTAATGCATACTGAGGATGTCGTAGACCGGCTTCCTGTCTTTCACCGAGCCGGGGTAACTGAAGATGACAGGGCGTGTCGTGTCGGCAGCCTTCACCCAGTCCCAGCAGGCCTGGAAGTTCTTCCCGTAGATGCTTTCGTTGCCGATCGACCAGAACAGAATGGACGGATGGGAACGGAACGATTTCACCATCTCGCGGCATTGGGAGAGATAGCGGGGAGCGAATTCGGCGCTGTCCTGCGTCCGTCCGGGAGCATAGTTCTTCTGACGGTAGGTGTCAACGAAGCAGACGGCTGTCTCACTTTCCACGTAGATACCGAAGCGGTCGCAATAGTTGAGGAACGCTTCCGACGGGGGATAATGCGAGGTGCGCACGAAGTTCATGTTCGACTGCTTGAAGCGGATGACGTCGAGACTGTCGAGCTCGGCTGTCGTGGTACGTCCCAACGTCGGGTGGATATCGTGGCGGCAGGCTCCGCGCAGTTTGACGGGCTGGCCGTTGACGAGCATACGGTCTTTCACGATCCTCACGTCACGGAAACCGATGCGTTTGCTGAAGCGGGTGGTCTCCTTGTTTTCCTCACGGATCGCGACGGTGAGGGTGTAGAGGTTGGGGTGTTCGGCATCCCATTTCAGCGGGTTGCGTACCGGGAGTTCGTTGCTGTTCTCATTCTTCTTCAACGGGAAGATGCTTTGGGCAAGAGGGACGTTGCGGCCGGAAGGGTCGGTCAGGGTGTAGGCGACTTCCGCGTTTCCGGTTGTCTCGCCTTGGTAAGATACTTTCAATACGGCATCGCGGTAGAGGGTATCGAGGTGCGTCTCCGCCGCAAAGTCATAGAGACAGTTTGCAGGCAGGGCAAAAATCGTGACGTCGCGTAAAATACCGCCGATCGGGTGGTGACCGTAACCGGATGCATAGGAGATATCGTCGATACGGTCGGTCACTTCCAGTTGTATCTCGTTCTTCTTTCCGGGACGGACATGGTCGGTGATGTCTGTTTCCCAACGGGTGAAACCACCGTGATGTTCGCGGATAAAGGTACCGTTCACCGACAGGCGGGCATGGCTGTACACGCCGTCGAAGCGGAGTATCGTCCGTTTGCCTTTATAATCGGCCGGAAGGGTAAAGGATTTGCGGTAGAGATAAGGGGTGTCGTGCTGGATGGCGTAGCCTTGCATGGCGAGTTCGCCGGGTACCTGCACGTTGTTCCACTTGTCTTTCGGGGCATAACGGAATTGCCAGGTGCCGCTCAGGAGCAGCGCCGGATTGTCCACACCCGCCACCTCTGAGGGGATCAGAAAAGCAGACTCCGGCGATAATCCGGTGGCAAGTATGCCTTGCCCCATAAGAAGGCAGGTGCCTAGAAGTAAGAAAGTCTTTTTCATATTGTGTTGTTTTATTATTATTACCACCAGAACCAATAGAACGCTATCAGTATCGCTATCACGACGAAGGACAGGATATTAAACATGCGGCTCGTGCGGAACAGCCCGGGCGAGTGTGTGGTGTATGCATTCTCCACCGGCTTACGGCTGCCCAGCAGGACGATCAATCCGCAGCAGAGGAAGAAAACGATCATCATACGATCCATCCACGGCAGACCGGGACAGAGGAATTTCATCCCCGTGGAGAAGACAAAAGAGCCGAGAGCCGCAGCCAGTGCCCCGTTCGCCGTCGCCCGCTTATAGAAGAACCCGGCCAGGAAGATCGACAACGCTCCGGGACTGATAAAGCCGGTAAACTCCTGGATATACTGAAACGCCTGGTCGAGCCCCGAAAGCATCGGCGCGATCGACACGGCAACCAGCAGCGACAGGAAACTGGCCCAGCGGCCGGTCTTCACCAGTTCCTGCTGTCCGGCTTCCTTCCGAAAGTACGACTTGTAGATATCCATCGTAAAGATCGTGGAGATACTGTTCATCATGGAAGCCAGCGAACTGACGATAGCTGCTGTCAGGGCGGCGAAAGCGATCCCCTTCACTCCTACCGGAAGCAGGTTGCTGAGCAGCCACGGATAGGCTTCGTCCGACTTCTCCAACGGTGCATCCAATGCAAAGGCAGCGATGCCGGGGATAACCACCAGCAACGGAACCAGCAGTTTGATGAAGCCGGCAAACAGCATACCGTTCTGCGCCTCTCCCACCGATTTAGCGGCCAGGGCACGTTGGATAATATACTGGTTGCATCCCCAGTAATACAGGTTGGCCACCCACAGTCCGCCGAGGATGACGGAGATACCGGGCAGGTCTTTATAACTCGGGTGCGACTTGTCGAGGATCAGGTGGAACTTATCTTCGGTCTGTGCATACAGGTTCGTGATGCCTTGCCAGACTCCTTCGCCGGCACCCAGCAGGTCGAGGGCGATATAGGTCGTTATCAGTCCGCCGCCAACAAGGAAGACGACCTGGATCACGTCGGTAAGTGCCACTGCCTTCAGTCCCCCGTAGATGGAGTAGATAGCGGCAAAGGCTGCCAGTCCGACAATTCCCCAGATCATGGGGACACCCATCACCTTCTCGATGGTCAGTGCGCCGAGGTAAAGGATGGAAGTGAGGTTGATAAAGATAAAGACGGCCAACCAGAAGACGGCCATCACGGTCTTTACCCGCTTGTCGAAGCGTTCTTCCAGGAACTGCGGCATGGTGAATATCTTCTTCTCCAGAAAGATCGGGATGAAGTATTTAGCCACGATGATCAGTCCGAGTGCCGCGATCCATTCGTAGGTAGCCATCGCCAACCCGATGGCATAGCCGGAACCCGACATGCCGACGAACTGCTCCGCCGAGATATTAGAGGCGATGATCGAAGCACCGATCGCCCACCAGGCCAGTCCGCGACCTGCCAGGAAGTAATCGCCCGCATCGCGCTCCTCCCCTTTCTTCTTCCTCGAAACGAAAAGGCCGACGAAAAGGATCAGGGCGCAGTAGGCGATAAATATGAGTAAGTCTATTGTGTTCATGGTAAAAAAGATTGACTATTCATCCTGCATCAAAGCCGACCGTCCGCCGTCCATCAGGATCGTTGTGCCGCTGATAAAATTAGCCATTGGAGAAGCCAGGTAGACGCATAGGGCACCGACTTCTTCTACGGTTCCGATCCGTTTGACGGGATGCAGGTCGATGGTTCGCTGACGTTCCTTTTCCGCGTCGGGGAAGGAGTCGAACCAGGTATCATTGCCGGCCGTATCGATGAAGCCGGGAGCTACGCCGACCGTGCGGATGGCAGGCCCCCACTCGATCGCCAGGTTACGCACCAGCCCGGTGATGGCCGTTTTCGTTACGCTATACGGGAAGCAGCCGGGAATCGTTCCGAAAGCATGGTTGGATGTCATCAGCAGGATCACTCCCGCCCCGCTCTGCTCCAGGTAAGGCTTGCAGAGTTTCGCCAGTCGCCAGTGTGCCGCCAGGTTCAGGTCGAGGTTGTACTGCCAGCGTTCTTCCGTGCATCCTTCAGCTCCTTCAAAGACGTTGACCCCGGCACTGGAGACAAGGATGTCCAGGCGTCCGAACGTGCGGATCGTCCCTTCTACCAACTCTTCCAACTCCTCCGGACGGGTCACATCCGTTTGTTTATAGAATGCCTGCACTCCCGCGTCCTCAACGGCCTTACGGAAAGCAACCGCCTCCTTATCTCCGGAAGCCTTACGCGAACATCCGGCCACATGGGCACCTGCCCGGGCAAACTGGCAGGCCGTACCGAGCCCGATACCGGACGATACGCCGGTAACGAGCACTACTTTATCTTTATAGTCTATCGTAAAACTCATACGCTTAAATATAGAAGTTATCGGGAGCGTCGGAAGTGATACCCGGGTGTTTTTCCATCTCTTCTTCCACCAGGTCTACTCCCAAGCCGGGACGGTCGGACAGGTGCAGATGACCGTCGTACACCATCTCTGCAATCGGATGGTCGATCACCGTATCGCGCCAGGGCACATCGTTATACATGAATTCCTGACGGAAGAAGTTAGGGATGGCGGCACACACATGCGAAGAGGCCAGCGTAGACAACGGGCCGTTGGGATTGTGCGGGGCGATCAATACGTTATAGGCTTCCGCCATCGAAGCCATGCGCTTCATTTCCGACGGGCCGCCGCAACGGGTGATGTCGGGCATGATCACGTCGCAGACATGTTTCTCCAGGATCGAACGGATACCGAAACGGGTGTAATGACGTTCGCCGACACAGATAGCCACATCCGAAGGGATGCGTTCGCGCATAGCCCGCAGGGTCTGCGAACTTTCCGGGCCGGCGGGTTCCTCGTACCAGGTGATATCGAGTTTAGCCAGGCGTTCGGCCATCTTCACGGCTACGCGGTAGTTCAGCATGGCGTGTGTCTCGATCATAATATCGAACTCCGGGCCTACGGCATCGCGGACGGCCTTCGACACATCGAAAGCGAGGTCTTGCTGTGCGGCCGTCAGGGTCAGGTTGGATGCCAGGTCTTCACCATAGAAATAGTTTGTGTGTGCGAACGGGTCGAACTTCAGGCCGGTAAAGCCGGCTTCTTTTACTTTCAGTGCCTGCTCGGTGTAATCCTTTGCGTTGTGTCCGCCGCCGGTAAACCAGTAGTTGGCATACAGTAATATATCTTTCCGGTAGGCTCCCCCCAGTAATTCGTAACAGGGAACGCCCAGTACCTTTGCTTTCAGATCCAGCAAGGCCATATCGATCCCGCTGATCGCACAAAGGCTGGCACCATACGGGCCGATCCAGTTCAGGTCGCGGTAGAGCTTCGTCCAGATAAAGTCTGTCTTCATCGGGTCGAGACCGATAATGCGCTGTCCGACGTGTTTGGCTGCTTCGAAGACGATCGGGCTTCCCGGCCAGTTGGTAGCTTCGCCGACTCCGGTATAACCTTCGTCCGTATATATTTTAAGTAGCGTCCAGTTGTATTTGATACCTTGTACCAACCATACTTTAACATCTGTGATCTTCATGTCTGTCTTTGTTTATTACATTATACCGAATTGATCGAAAGCATCACGGGCTTTCATTCCTTCCTGAATTTTCTTCAATACCATACGTTCGCCACGGGCCTTTTCCAGTGCACGGGTAAACACTTCCTCTTCGATGCTGCGCGGCACGACGCATACACCATCTATATCTCCTACCAGAATATCGCCGTCGTTAATGCGCACACCGTCCATTTCGATGGGGACACGGAAATCGATCACCTTTCCACGGGGCGCCTGATCCTGTGCATACGGCCCGTAAGAGAAACAGGGGAAGTCGAGTGCCAGGATCCCTTTCGTATCGCGGGAATAACCATTCACTACCGCACCTGCCGCCTTGCACTGCATGGCACGGGCACTCATCAACTCGCCCCACAGGGCATAGGCCGGGGACGAACCGGAACAGACGTAGACTTCATTTTCCTTCAGGTCGTCCAACGCTTCCAGCATCAGTCCGAAAGAGCGTTTCAACAACGGATTCTGGCCGCATTCCTTTCCATGATCCAGCACATCGGCTTCCAGAACGGTCATTGCCCGTCCGGCAACCAGCATGTTGTCGCGAAGCGGACGGATCTGTGGGGGAAGAAACTGACGGGTATACCCCATCTTATCCATGATGTCACCAATAACTGCCGTATAAAGCTCCTCCTTTATCAAAGAGAACAATGCTTTATCATCTTTCCATTCTTTCATTCTACTATCGTTTTTTCAATGTCTGTTTAATACTGTATTACTGATTGCAAAGTTAACGGGTATGTACAAAAGCGGCATAGGTAACTTCAATTGCAACGTATGCAGGTAGGCTCTTTTAGCGGGAATATGTGTACAAAACGGAAATCTATTTCGTAACCTCCCTCGGAGTGATCCCCATCTGCTGTTTAAAGACACGTGAGAAATATTGCGGCGATTTAAAGCCGCAGGTGAAGCAGACTTCCTTGATCGACATTTCCGTATTGCGCAGCAACTCGATCGCTTTATTGATCCGTATCTGGTTCAGATAATCCAGCGGGGACAGATTGAGATGCTGGGCAAACAGTTTGCGCAGGTAGCGCTCCCCTATGCCGGTTTGTCCGGCCACGTCGCTGATGGTTACGTCCGACTGGTAGTTCATACGGATATAGGAAATTGCCTTTTTCAGCGACTCGTTTGTACATATCGGCAGGTAGGACTCATCCATATAGCGATAGATCAGAATAAGCAGTTCCGCATAGTACATCACTACCAGGTATTGATAGTATTTACTTTTCAGGTTCATCTCGTTGACGATACGCTGGACGGCTCGCATGATACGGACATTGTTGACGATTTTGATCAGGCGGTTCTCCTCCGAAAAGATCGTTACGGGAGTCAGTTCGCCCGTCTCGTCCTGCGCATGGGGATTGAAGCGGGAGAATATCTCCGGCAGGAATTCCAGCTGCATGAGCGTGGTGCCTTCCGAGCCTGCCTCGAAGGTATGCTCTACGTTTGAACAGATGATCATCATTTCGTTCTCATTGAAACTGATACTTTCGTTTTCGAGGTGAAGGATGCAATTCCCTTTCTTGACATAATTGATCTCTATACGCAGATGCTGGTGCGGGCCGAAGGTCTCGAACGGCTGAAAGGACACAAAACGAAAGACATCCGCCAGACGTTTATGCTTCAGGTTATCCGTTATCCCTTCCAAAAGTCCCCAAAGGGACTGCTCTGTTGTGTTATTCATAGTGCTTTCCTTTTCCATTGTAGGAAACAAAGATAGAGAAAAGAGAGAGCCGGATTTTACACTTCAGCAAAAAAAGAAGGGCCGATATGGTATCATTCGGCCCTTTAACTTATACAAAACGGAACTGGGTTCGTTCGGGTTTCTTATTTCTCCAATAGAATGATCATTCCGCCACGTCCCATTAGTTCACATTGTTTCAGAGCGGGCAACTTACCCTCCCATTGCATATTCCTTATTTCGGGTAGTGTATATGACACCGGCTTGAATCCCAACAGTTGCTCGTCGAGGGTTATGTTAGCCGTCTGCGGCAGATCAGTCCAGTTTGCCAGTACGACCAGCGCTTTATCCCCATGAATATAAACGGTGGCCGGGATATTGGGATTGTCGGTCTTTACCGGGCAACGTTCGTCCCAGTAGCCTCTCATCACCGCATCTTTCATTCCAAAGGAGTCCCACAGCCCCCATAGCGGAACCGGGTTACCGCTCCACGGAAGGCGTGGAAGCATACCGTACATCATTCCCCGGTAGGTATTACGGGCATCCAGCGTTTCACTCATCAGGCCGAAAGGAATACCAGACATTTCCACCAACCAGAAGTCTAACGTATTGTTTGCAGGGAAGCCTTCACCGATCCAGGTACGGTCTACATAAGGCAGCAATTCCAGATACAGATGCAGGGAGTTGGCATAACCGGCCCATTCGTTCATGTGATTCCAGGAATGGATATCTATCAGGCGGCGTTTGCCATCGGCATCCATAATACGGCGGGCACGTTGCAGGGTCTGATGATCCAAGGCGCTGTCGTCGATATAGACACCATCCAGTCCCAGGTTCTTTATCATCCAGTCCAACCCTTCCAGATAGTAATTGTTCCAACGCGAATCGGGAGTCGTGATGACCGAGATATCCATATCCCCGGCATATTTACCTTCTTGGAAAGCGTTATACCAAGCCGGGATGAAATGAGTCGTCAGGTTCTTGTTCAGCCATTCGTGCGGGCCGTTCCGGTGGATCAGGGTACGGGCGTCTTTCCCGGGGCCATCATGGATCACTTCGCTACCCAGGCTACGGAGAGCCCATAGTTCGGGTATTTTCACCGTCAGTTCGCGGGTCGTATAATACAGTCTCACATCCAGGTTTTTGCTGTGTGCGTCTGAAATAAAACGTTTCAGATCCGGAACGGCTTCATCATAATACGGATAGTTAATGAACGGGTAAATATCTTTCTTATGATGCACATTGATCATATTGGCTCCTGCTTCCAAGGCGGCAGGAATATAACCGGCACTTACATCGCTGTTGGAATGATAGAAACGGTTTTCAGCCAACCCTTTCAGGTCGAGCGGTTTTACGGGGGTGACCAGCATATTGAAATTATAGTGCAAGGTCTCCCCTCGCTGCATCCTGCGTTCGCCGCTATAGGCTTTCAGCAGGACAGTCCCGTCTTTCTCCGGCAGGATATCGATACCGCCTTTATTGGCGTTTCCCCATGAAACAGGGAGATTCAACTTGCCTAAAGCATAGTAGATATTCACCAATGGACGGTTGTAATTTTCATCTTTGAAGCAGAAGTTCAGACCGGCATTTATATTTCCCATCCAAATTTTATCCTGATGTTTGTCGACGTTCCATCGCCAGTTGATCACAGAGTCCGGGCGGAAACCGCCTTTATGCCCCAACCCCATCATATAGTCAGCAGCGTAGGATGTATAAGGTACTTCCAGACGGATATCCTTCACCGCCACTTCTCCCAGCGACCGTACTTCTATCTTATAATCAGCCAGGCCATCGAAACCCAGTTTGCCTGTACATAGGACTTCAAAGTGACGGCTCTTGCTAGCGACCGACCAACTTACCGAAGCCTTGTTCTTTTCCGTGATCCGGAAAGATCCGGGTTTCAGTATTTCTTCTCCTTTCTCCGTTTCTATGATAAATCGCATGGCTCCGGACAACACGGGATTGTTAGCCTGGTCTGCCAATTGGTTGCTCTGGTCATAACGGGTAGCAATAGATTGGGGCAGACCGTTCTTCGACAACTCCATCGTTCCTCCCAGCCAGGAGACAGCCTGCTTTTGCTGTTTGACCGGGATATAAGGATATGTAGGTTCATCCGCATTTCCGATAGAAGAATCGAGCCAGCGTAAACGAGTCTTCCGCCATCCTTCGTCGTCCCCGTGATTAACGGCAGGTTCTCCTTTTACGGTCAGTTCGCAGGCGATCTCCACCGGTTTTGCATTGGTAGCCTTCACAGTGACAGTACCTTTATAAGTACCGGAAGCTGTTGCCGGCATATCCCCTCCTATCCATAATGCCTGTAAATTGCCTTTGGGTACATCGATCTTCTTTTTAAACGGTTTTCCGTTCGTATCGACTCCTCCGAGATTGAAACAGCGGAAAGCCGAAGCCGGAATCTTATTCCCTTTCTCATTCTTCCAATCGGAAAAAGAGACGGATACATCCGATAATACTTCATACGGGGCAAAAAGTCCGACCTGCCAGGTATAGAATTCACCGGGAAGACATTCTCCGGTAAACGTCGTACGCAATGCGGCCGGACGTTCCACCCAGCGTAGAGGTATCGCATCCGTCATACGGATATCATGCATCCGGTCTTCCGTAAAACAAAAATAACCGCAGGCCGGGTTTTCCTGTATCAACTTATTCACGGCATCCGATGGGGCTGTACGACGCATTTCCGACTCCTGCTCATTGACTGTTCCCTGTCTTTTCAGGTCATCGAAAGCATTCGTCACATCATCCTGCGCCTGTATGATACTAGGCAAGGTCAGAAGCGAATACACCATCAGGTACTTAATTTGTTTCCTCAACATTGTAATATTAATTTATCGGTTCTATCCCGCCATACAATTTTCTCGCGTCTCCAAAGAAATCGAAATTGACCTCCTGCTGTCCTTTTTTCTTTTGGGAAGACCCTTTTATTTCCGGAGCAGCAATCAGACTTGTATATCCATGTACTTTTATTAAACTTCCTCCTTGTATTTTGGTCACAGAAATCAGGTTCATGGCTTCCAGTTTTCGGATTAAACGATTGACCGAACCGATATTGATACCTGACAGATCAGCTAATTGCTGTTGTGTTCCAACGTACTCTCCCCTCTTACACGGAACTTTCCGCCCATTCAAACTGGCATAACCATCGGCAAAAAAACAAATATCGAATAACAACAAATGAAGTTGTCCCAACTGGCGGGTAGCCGGGCTCTTTAGTAAATCCAGTGTATAACGTGGAATTTTTACGTAAGGCAATCCCATTAAATCGATTGCCTGCTTCTCATTGACAGAGTGGAACTCATCCATAACATCACATTTTATTTACAAATATTACGATGTAACTTCCGATGTAAACGATGCTATTTACTACCTACATCTAATAACCTATCAATAAGACTTTTATACCAGCTATTGAAATTTGATATATTATTCCCCGATGTAACAAACGCGATTCCTTATATTATATATAATAAATAACTTAAAAATAAAATATAAAGCCTTCGGCATTTTTTTGTGAAAATATGCATCCTTTAAATCAATTGTAAAGATATAAAACACATTACAAATACGACGTTGTTTCTTTGATTATTTTTCACATTATTCCTTGTGTTTTCTATAAAAGCGTTATATTTGCAGTACTCAACATATATCCAAGATGCGGGAAAACCTGCTTCTGGTTAGTTGCAGGCATTTTTTTGTCTGCAACTTTTCCCCATAGGCGGTTCCGTACCCCCGTGGAGAGCATTAATGTGCCTCCAGCATCTTGGATGTGTTGAGTAACGGGAAAGGCGGAACCGTTTTTTTCCTCCTGTACTTTAAAGAAAATACTACCATGAATGAAGCAGAAAACACATTGACACTCCCGAAAGAAGTCTCCAATGAAGTCTTTTTTAAAGAAGAAGCTCGCCGTATACGGGAAGCATTCAACAACAAAAGTAATGAGCTGGACCTCGAGTATCTCCGTCACCAGTTGAAATGTATGAAAAGTCTGGCAACAAGCCTTGAACTTCCGTGGGATCGCTTTATTCCCATCCTGTTTCGTAGTCTTACCCTCTACATGCAACAACCGGACATAAATATAAACAAACGAAAAATGGTCCAGTTGACTGCACAATTGATTGATTGTATCACTTATCTGTCACAAAGCGGACGGGAGATTAATGCTCTGGCTGTTTATTTCGACCACCAGATAGACGATCTTGACAACCTATTGGCAAAAAACGAAGAACAACAAGGTAATTCAGTGATAGTTGAGTCCTAATAAAACAGGACATAACTATCTCCAAAAAAATAAGGGACTTTTGAATTCAAAAGTCCCTTATTTTGTAATTAAAAGTCCTGTCTTAACATTTCAAAAGACCGGACCTTTAAAACAGGTTGTATTCTTCCTGACAGATCAAAAAGAAATCCTTATTTTTCCTTCTACCTTATCCCCTCTCCGCAGCGGTCTATAATCTTTTTCGGCATGGGAGATCAGGAAGTTTTCATTACCGGCGTTGTTATAACCGGCTACCAGAAAGCGGATAACATCGCCCTCCAACCAGGCACGCACATGTTGTGTGCCGTCGGAGACAACCGACAGTTTATCTCCGGAAGCATTACTTAAGCTGGCTGAATAAATATTCTCCTTTGTTGAACGGAAAATATTAGCTCCTGCCGCCGTCTGATCCATCGACCAGGAAACAACCGGTTGTTTTGACGGCCCGGCAACACCCGATACGGGCAACTTATCATTGAATGCTTTTGCCGATCCCTTCAAAGCGCCGATATGATCTTCCGGATAAACACTCCAGTAACCTTTGCGTTCCCAGTCCAGATCCGTATAGGAAGCCGGTAGCGTAAATACCAGACCGGTCTGTCTGGGAGAGACTTCCTGAAGGATCGTAAAATCGTATGTGACAGTAACCTCTCCTGTATTATGGAAACAATATTCCAGCATACCTTCCGCTTCTTTATAGGAACCTTTTACACGTATCGTGACCTGATCATCGCCAGATGTGCAGGCAACAGCATGTGCCACCCAGTTCTTACAAACGGGGTTGAATGGCGTAAAGTTCTGATCTTTTCCAGTCATCTGTATTCCCTCACCATGCGGATTCAAAGGAAGAACCATCAAAGAAGGCGAAGGCTGCATACATTCTTTTCCTTCCCGTTTGGCAGACAGCAGGCCATTTCTTTTATCTACGGTAAAATCACCACCCAGGGAGCGAACCAGAATCGAACCGGCTGTTTCTTCACAAGTAAGGCGACCTGTTTTTAAGTCTTTCTTTTCATCTGCCCTTACCGGCAACAGATCGAAACGATATTCATCGATCATGAAACCACGTACACCGTTAACCGTCAGAGTCATCTGTTTCGATTCACGCAGAGATTCCGGTAACTGTATTTCAAACTCCCCTTCCGACCGCGGAGCCACATCGACGGAAACCGTTCCATTCTTCCCCCCGGCACTCCATGAGATAGAGCACTCGGACAAATTGCTGAAGTTATGGCGGTTCTCTACTTGGAACCTTACAATACCATCGGCCGACATATTCCCTTTCTGTTCGATCTTGACCGGACTAAAGGCTTTCTTCATCCCCCAGTACTCCGGCTTCTCACGACGCCAGCCATCGATCGGCCCCCAGGTTCCATAACCTACCGCTTTCTCTCCAGGCAGGAAGAAAGTATCGTCGATACCTGCCCAGATTGCACCGCCCAGGACACCTTTGCTACGATACATATCCGTCCACATACGATCCAGTAAAACGCCCCACATATTACGAAGCCCCGGATCGGCCGCCAACTCCAGGCGGTTATAGGCATTCAGGTGGCAGAACTCGTCGAACGTTACCGGACGTTTGCTGTTGCGGTACATATCCGGCCCTTTAGGCCCGGGGTAATGGTGGTTGGTTACTTCCAGTTCTCCATTATCGGCATCCGGCCCCCACTGGCTGAAGATACGGGGACGCGTCGGGTCTATTTGCTGAACGACCTCAGAGGCTTTCTTAAAATATTCGGTAAACAGATTTGACTCATTTCCCATCGACCACATAATAATAGATGGATGGCTACGGTTCAGATTCACCATTTCGATATGCTGGTTGACCAGTACGGGATAATGCATATCTTCCGGTACTTTCGTGTTATGCGCCCAGCAAAACGGTGCTTCGAGTTCCACTAACATTCCCAACTCGTCGCAGGCATCCAGCAATGCCTCATCCGGCGGATAGTGAGAAGTACGGATATAATTCACATTTCCGCGACGGAACAGCTCCACATCCTTCCGCCACATATCGTTGTTCACAGAACGTCCGCGCAACGGCATGACTTCATGGCGGCAAACTCCACGAAGTTTGACCGGCATATTATTTATGAACATCTGATTACCGCGTACCTCAATCTGACGGAAACCGATACGGCGCTCGGTTTCATGTAAGACCTTTTGTTTCTCTTTCAACCGGCAGGTTAAAGTGTACAGATAAGGATGTTCCGAATCCCATTTATGAGGATCGGCGATATCAAAAGAGACTTCCATCTTCTCTGTCGTACCGGCAGACAATTTACGGACTGCCTGCGAGCTTTTCTTCAAAGGGATTTCCTTTCCGGTTGCGTCTTTCAATACAAATTGCACAGTTAGCTGACCGGCTTCTGCTATCGATTCATTAACGACTTCTATTTCGGTTTTCAGGGTAGCATCCGTATAAGTGGAATCAAATAATGTGCTGGCATGGAACATTCCCAGGTTCACATCCGGCAAGGCATACAGATAAATATCTCTCGAAATACCACCGAGGGGATGAACGGCATATTGGGAAGCACTGGAAGTAGAGTCGGCAAGACTTTCCGAAATCACTGAGACAGCGATCCGATTCTCTTTTCCTGTCTGTACCAAATCCGTTACATCCAACTCAAAAGCCGTAAACCCGCCTAGATGAGAACCGGCCTCTTTTCCGTTGATATAAATCCGGCTATCGCTGTATATTCCGTTACAACGCAGTTTAACCCGCTGTCCATCCCAAGAGGACGGGACAGTGAAAGTGCGGTAATATCCGGCGGCCTTGCCTTTTTCAACTTCAAAGCCCTGCATTACCCATTCACCGGGAACTTCAATGTTTTTCCAGTTGCTTACACTTCCTTTCTTCCAGAAATCCTTTTCGGGAGAAGGGTTGAACAGCCATTTACCGGCAAGAGGGACTTTCCTGTTCTCCACTTTGACGGGCAAAGGGGAAAGGCGTGGAATGGTAAAATCTGTTGCATACGAGGAAAGAGCCAGCCCCAGTAAACAGATCAGACAAATAATCTTCTTTAGATTCATAGTATGATACTTAAATGGTGATTATATGTAGCAAAAGGTGATTACAAATATAATCACCTTTCATAACAATACATGAGATTAATATCCCGGATTCTGTTTCATATTCGGATTACGATCTAATTCCGTTTGAGGAATAGGTAACAGATAATTTCGTTTAGCCTGGAAAATACGTTCTTCCAACCGGATATAATCAGTACCCCAGGTTATTTTGCCTGTTTGGGAGTCAATCGTTCCGTTCCGGCTACCAATAGCCCAGCCATTCAATAAAGTCGGTCCCAAATCCCAACGTTTAAGGTCAAAGTAACGCAAACCTTCAAAGGCTAGCTCTATCCGACGTTCGTAGCGGACGATCTTCTCTGTCAATTCCGTAACACTCGGCATGCCGGCACGTTGGCGAACTGCATTTATATAACGTAGTGCCTTGTCTTTGTCCTTTCCGGTTTGCAGAGCACATTCGGCAAATGTTATATACATTTCCGCCAAACGGATCACAATAGCATTACCGTCATGGTTATTAGCATCCACAACTGTCATCGGATAAATATATTTTTTCACCAGCAAACCACCCCGAGAAGCTGCAGCCTCTTCATGGTAATCCAGATTTTTACGGTCGGATTTTCCATCGATAAACTTATCCAAAGGATTATAATAGCGTCCGTTATATTCTTCACCCGGACACAAAACGATCTGAGTTAAACGCGGATCGCGACCTTTAAACGGTTCATCGGGATTATAGCCGGAGCCGGTTTCATCGATAAACTTGCCATTCGACATCTGGAAAGCATCGATAAACGGCCAAAGTGCATTCAAAGCAGACCAACCACCCTCCGTTGCCGGCAGGTTTAATTGAGGAAGCATATGGTAATAATCATTTTTCATATACTGCACATCCAGGATCGCTTCTTTATTGGACGATTCGGCTGAGGGCCAGAACATTTCCTCATAATCGGCATATAACTCGTAACAAGGCATATTGATTACAGTTTCAGCAGAAGCCTGCGCCTGCTCATATTTCCCGAGATAGAGTTCCAAACGGGCTTTTAAGGCGATAGCCGCCCCTTTGGTGATATGCCCCCCCGACTCTATCGTATTCTGCACAGGCAACAGGGCTGCCACCTCTTCCAGTTCCTTCAATACAAAGTCTTCCACTTCAGCCTTCGGTGTTCGTGAAAGGTTGGCTTCTTCAGCGGATGTTATCACCTTATCGACCAAAGGAACGTCTCCATAATACATGATCTTACTATAATAATCGTATGCTCTCAGGAAGCGGACTTCAGCCTTATAACGTTCCTTTTTATCTGCATCCATCTCAACGGCTTCTATTTTCTCCAGGAAATTATTGTATTTACGGATACGGTCGTACCTGAACCAGCGGGTAGCATTCCCATCTACCCAAGGGGCATTCAATCCCGGTGCGGAAGTCGGTAGTATCTGACCGTTTCCAATAGATTGGAAATTATAATCAAACTGTTCATACCCATTATCGGATGCTGCATCCATAAATACAACATTAGAGATAACTTCCCAACCTTTATAGCAACCGTTCAATGCCATATCGACGTCTTTCTCACTTTGCCAGAATGTTGCATCCGATAACTTATCCTTCGGTGCCACATCCAGAAAACTATCGCCGCACGATGAGAGTCCTATCATCAGTGCCAATCCCAATATATTCTTTTTCATAATATGTTCGTATTAAAATGTTATATCCAAACCAATTGTATAAATAGCCACCTGAGGATAAGAAGAACCTGCGCTACCAGTCTTCACTTCCGGATCGAAATCTTTCGGAAATTTGGTAAAGGTCAATAGATTCTGTCCACTCACATATAACCTTGCCCGGTTCAAATGGATATTTTTCAGAAGACTCTGGGGCAGGTTATATCCGATCTGCAGATTCTTAAGACGCAGGTAGCTGGCATTCATCACCAGGAAAGAACTCATCACACGGTTATGCGACTGATTGATCAACGTACGAGGGTAATGACCTAATTGTGTGACCTGACCGTTTTCTACAATTGTGCGATCCAAATGTTTTTCCTGTGCATTGGCACCATCTATAAATCCCCACATCGATTCTCGGTCTACTGTACGGTAAACATCTGCGGCTCCCTGGAAAGAGGCCAGAAAATCGAAATCGCGATACTTCATATTCAGATTAAATCCATAGGTTATGTTCGGGATTGTGTTTCCTAAAAAAACACGGTCTTCCGCATCTATTTTACCATCGTCATTCTGATCTTTAAACTTCAAATCACCAGCCTTTGAATAAACTGAATGGACAGGACTATTCTTGGCTTCATCGTCCGACATGAAGATACCAGTACATTCATATCCATAAAAAGAATCCCACGCATAGCCTTCCATTTTAATCTTATCTCCCTTTTCCGGGTTTGGGTATTTATCTACCTTATTTTTATTATATGCCATATAACCGTTGATGTCATATTCTACATTTCCGATCTTGTAGGTATGTCCCAATGAAACCTCTACTCCGCGGTTTCGCATAGCACCGGCATTCGAAACCGGTGCATCCAGACCAAAGATCAGGGAGACAGGTACTACAGCCAGGATATTATCCGTATAACGATCATAATAATCGAAAGAAACATTGATCAGATTATTCTTGAATCCGGCATCGAAACCCAAATCGAGTTCTTTTGTAGTTTCCCAAGTTATGTTTCCATTGTTTGCTTTTGTCTGTACGGCACCATCTGCTACAACATTATTGAAATTATAGTTTTGTGCTAATTCGATCATTGCGATATACTGGTAATCATCCGTACGATGATTTCCCAATTTACCCCACGAACCACGTACTTTCAGATTATCCAACCAATCAATATTCTTCATAAAGGATTCTTCGGAAATACGCCAGCCGGCTGAAAAAGAAGGGAATGTTCCCCAACGATGTCCGGAAGCAAATTTAGAAGATCCGTCACTACGCAGATTAAACTCTAACAGATACTTTCCGGCATAATCGTAGTTGATACGTCCGAAATAAGAACCGATATTAGCTTCAAGTGCACTACCGTTGTTAGTCCATCCATTCGTTGAACCACCGTCTAGTTCGGTCAAGTCGTTACTGGGAAAATTCTTACGATAGGCCTTTGTCAGATTCTTTTTATATGACTCCCTGGAAACACCCAACATTCCTTTGAATGAGTGTTTACCGATTTGTTTCTGATAATTCAACAATCCCTGAAGGGTTACTGTCATCCAACGGTCCAGATAATCTTCCACACTGTTGGGTCCTTGTATGGAACCATCCCCATAGGTTATTTCCTTGATATGGGTTTTTCCGTCGTCAAAATTGTAATCGATTCCGGCAATACCTTTTAAAGTTAATCCATCAATGATTTTAATTTCTCCGAAAGCACTACCCAGCACATGGCTGTAAGCAGATGTAGCTTTACCTCCGGCTTCGACCCAGGCAATCGGATTACCGTCGATATGTCGTCCGTAAGTCCCATCGGAATATTGATTCACAAATGTGTTCGGTATACGGTTAGCCTGACGAAAAAACTGTCCCATACTGTTTGAAAATGGATTTGTCGGGGCAATAATTTCTCTACGCGACAAACTGGAGTTTATACCAAAGGTCAACCATTCTGAAACTTTACTATCCAGATTGATACGTACATTATACCGTTCATGCGAAGTATTCTTCGTCAAACCATCCTGACTATAATAAGCTAATGATACAGCATAACGTGTTGCATCCGTACCACCGTTCAGGCTTATATTATGATTATGGGTAAAGCCACTCCCCTGCAAAAGCAAATCCATCCATTTTGTATTCGGATAATTATCCGGATCGGAACCATTCCTGTATTTTTCAATATCTTCGGCAGTATAAGCTGCTTCAGAACCTTCATTGATCCTTCCCTCGTTGAACAACTCTGCATATTGGGCAGAAGACAAATGCTGAGGGGTTCGGATTGCTTTTTGCCATCCGACATATCCATTATAAGACAATACCGGCTTTCCTGTCTTTCCTCGCTTAGTAGTAATAAGAATTACACCGTTTGCGGCTCGGGTTCCATAAATAGAAGCGGCGGCAGCATCTTTCAAGACACTGATATTTTCTACGTCATTCGGATTGACATCGTCCATTTTACTTTCCAATCCGTCGACTAGTATCATCGGGTCAGAATTATTCATGGTTCCGACACCACGGATACGGATAGATGTTCCTTCGCGTCCGGGTTGACCGGTTTCCGCCGTAATAGAAACACCGGGAAGTTTTCCTTGTAACATATTAGCTACATTCGTAGCCGGAAGTCCGCTTAATTGTTCACCGGAAACGGCCGCAACAGCGCCTGTCAAATTCACCTTTTTCTGGGTACCAAAACCAACCACAACTACCTCATCTAGTTTTTGAGTATCTTCCCTGAGAGTAATTAGAAAAGAAGATTTATTGGCCACTGGAGTCGACTGTGTTAAATAACCAATATAAGAAATTTCTAAAGTCGCATCCTCCGGAATATCCAGTGTGAAACGGCCGTCTATATCCGTTATAATCCCATTAGTGGTTCCTTTCTGTACCACATTGGCCCCAATAACAGGAAGTCCCGTTTCGTCTACAACCGTACCTGTTACTTTTTTTGTTTTTTGATTAACTCCATGGTTTAACTCGGTAGCTACCGAGTTAAACTGACCCAGGTCAGTTTCGCTTTTAGCAAAACCGGGAAAAGAACCGGCACTTAGCATAGTGGCAATCGCCAGACATCCCCCTCGTTTCAAGAAATACCTTTTTTTGTTTTCCATAATAATAAAACTTTAGTGAGAATTATCCCTTTTAAATACTTAAATTTGATAAAGATTTACACTTACAAAGTAAGGCAAGATCTCACTGACAACCGATATAACTATCTAACGAACAATGTATAAATTCGGAACTGTTTTCTAAAAAAAGTACGTATTCTGGAACAGAGAGAAAACATACTGTTAAGGCCACAATAACAAGCTGATTATACGATCATGGCATATATTACACAATCTGTTTTCCATAATAATGTTTAAAGAGGACTCTTTTACCTGGGTATTTATGTATATTGCGACTCTATTCAACCCATAAATCTTCTGTCATGAATAAGACTTATTTACCCTTCTTCTTTCTAATGATTTCTCTTTTTGCCTGCACACACTCAGAAATGAGTTCTGACCAAACCATGTCGTTCAATAATAATCCTTCGGTGAGAAAAGGCCATCTGATCTCTTTTCAAGAAAAACCTGGATGGTTCGTACCAAATGGGGTAGCAAATATAGATTCGACTGTTTTATATAATGATCAGAAATCACTCCGGCTGGTAAATACATCACAGGATACAACCAAAGTGAATCAGGTCTATTATTGGCTCAATACGGAAATGATTGAAGGAGATTCTATCATATTTTCCGGTAAGTTCAGATACAAAAAAGCGGATAGCACCACAATATATTTTGGTATACAACAACTTAAGACTGATAGCGAACCGGAGAATACCGGCACTGATTTAGTGAAGCGATCCGGTGACTCGGAGTGGGAAGATTTTACCGTTAAAGCAGCAATGTCATCCACAACAACAGGTATTTGTTTCTTTGGCTTTACTACCGGAGATATTGAATTATGGATAAGCGGATGGCAGGCGGAAATAGATAAAAAGCCAATCGGCTCGCTGATTGGTCTTGTTCCTAAAGCAGAGAGTGACAATGGGTTCTATATCGGTTCAACCATCGTCCTGCCGAAACCCTCTGCACAAATGCTGGATAATCTGGAAGTACTCTGCAAGGTGTGGGGATTTCTCAAATATTATCATCCGGAAGTATGCCGGGGAAATTACAACTGGGATTACGAGCTTTTCAGGGTATTACCGCAAATAGCAAATGCTTCTGACAAGATTCAAAGAAGCAGATTACTAAGCGAATGGATCGACCGGTATGGAAAAATAACCGAAGTACAGCCGTATACAATAGATGACCCCGGTCTATATTCACGCATTATCGATCTGAGCTGGATCAATGACCGGGAAATGTTCGACGATAAACTGATCTCAAAACTAAATACGATCAGGGATGCCAAACGTAGTCAGAAATTCAACTATTACATTATTCCCTATCAGTTATACTCTCAAGGTTCCTTCGACCGGGAAAAAGGATATCCCAACATTACATGGGAAGATCAGGGATTCCGCATCCTTACACTCTTCAAGCTTTGGAATGCAATGGAGTATTGTTTCCCTTATGTCGATATGACCGACAAGCCCTGGCATTCGCTGATAAAGGAATTTCTGCCTAAGTTCGTCACACCCGGCAGCAAAGCGGATTACGAACTTGCCATCAATGAACTGGCTGCATGTATCGACGATTCTCATGGCTTTGTCAATATACCTTATTCCGATCTGGATAAAACGATCCTGAAAAGAAAAAACGATAGCTACCATATCCCTGTTACTTTAATGGAATCAAAAAGCGGAGATATCGTAGTAAGAGATACGCGAACTTATGAAATGGAAAGAGGGGATATTATCCGCTCTGTCAACGGAGAAACTGTCGAAGAGTTTATCGAACGGTTTAAGCCTTATATCCCTGCTTCAAATCATTCGGGGCTAGTGAGGAATGTTATCCCCTGGCTTTTGCGAACCGACACAAATATAATGAATGTTACTTGTATTCGTAATGGAAAAGAGGTACAACTGGAATTAAAGAACTTCGGACTGAACAAGAGACGTAAACCGCATGAATTAAGCGAGATGAAATATCCGGAAGACTATAATCCGGAAGCTAAAGGTATTGCTTATATCAATGTGACCTCTATGGATGCTCCCCTTATAACTGAGATCATTTAAAAGAATAAAAAGGCTAAAGGGATTATTCTCGATATGAGAAAATATCCCGGGATGTCGGCATTCGGAACGTTATCCCCTTTATTATATCCTACTCCACAGGAATTTATGTGGTTCTCATATAATGAAAAAGCTGCACCAGGCAACTATAAACTTACTTTCAAATCGAAGGTTGGAACAGATAATCCGGATTATTTCAAAGGGAAAGTAGCCATTCTTGTGAATGAAGGAACACAAAGCCACGGTGAGTTCTCCGCTATGGCTTACCGCAAAGCTCCTCAAAGTGCAATAATTGGAAGTATTACTGCCGGTGCAGACGGTAATGTGGGACACTTTTATCTTCCGGGTAATACTCGTTTTAACTATACGGCACTTGGTGCCTACTACCCGAATTGGGGTATTTGTCAACGTAAAGGAATACATATTGATATTGAAGTCCGTCCAACAAATGAAGAGATACGCAACGGACAGGATGTGTGGATGGAGAAGGCGATCGAGTATATCCTGAAGTAACTTAATCCCCTACCGCATACAATATTAATAATAAACAATGTTCAGTATGCGGTAGCGGGAATTAAATTTATAATGTAAACTCCCCTTTCAGCCGGATATCATCCGAAGCGGCTCCAACCATTACTTTGAAGTCGCCGGGTTCTACTACCTGTTTCATTTCCATATTATAAAGAGATAGTTCCTCTTCGCCTAATGTAAATGTTATTTTCTTACTTTCATCTTTCTTCAAGGACACACGTTCGAAAGCCTTCAAGAGGATCGGAGCCTGGGAAACGGAAGCTACTTTGTCGCAGATATAAAGCTGAACTACTTCTTCGCCGTCACGGTCGCCGGTATTGGTAACCGTGCAGCTTACTGTTTGCAGGATGTCTTTGCCATTGCCCTTCTGCATTTCCAGCCCGCTGTAATCGAATTGGGTATAACTCAGGCCATAGCCAAATGCGTAAAGGGGCGTTCCTTCCTCTTCCACATAAGCACGTTGTTTGCCTTGCGAATAGAACAAAGGCAACTGGCCTTCACTGCGGGGAACGGATACAGGCAGACGGCCGGCCGGATTATAATCGCCAAATAAGACATCGGCAATGGCTGCACCGCCCTGTTCACCGGGATACCAGGCGGTGAGTAAGGCCTGTGCTTTTTCCGAAGCCAGATTCATGTTTAATGTACGTCCCTGGATATAAACGACTACCAGCGGTTTGCCTGTGGCGGCCACTGCTTCCAGTAATTTCTCCTGATCGCCCAGCAGACGTAAAGTACTACGGTCGTACCCTTCGCCACAATCCATATCCGACAGGATCTGGTTTCCATCGGTAGAAACATCGGCTGCACCGGTTCCTATATATTTAGTCTTGAAATCACGGGCACTGGAACCACCTACCACCAAGACTACTGCATCTGCTGCACGGGCTGCATCCACAGCCGCCAGGATATTACTTGCCGTTACATCACGGATGGCGCAACCCTTCACATAATTTACTTTTGTGGAAGGAGAGACAGCTTTTCGTATACCGTCGAGTACCGTAACGATTTCTTCACGTTCCTGCGGAGCCGTGTAGTCCCCCAACTGGTTATACATCATATCTGCATTCGGGCCGATCACGGCGATGCTTCCGATAGTCTTCTTCAGAGGTAATACTCCGTCGTTCTTTAGCAGGACAATTCCTTCACGGGCTACTTCGCGAGCCAGTTCCTTATGCGCTTTCGATCGTACTAACTGCTCGGCTTGCTCCGGAGAAACGTACGGATTCTCGAATAATCCCATGCGGAACTTCAAACGGAGCACGTTAGCCACTGCCCTATCGAGATCTTCCATTGTGATTAGGCCTTCTTCGTATGCTTTCTTCAGGTTCTTGCCATACGCATTTCCCCCTAGATCCATGTCGAGACCAGCTTTCAATGCCTGAACTGCGGCATCTTTATTATCTTTTGCCACCCTTGCTCCGACAATACCTTCGATACTGGTAAGGTCTGAATAGACAAAGCCTTTAAAGCCCCACTGGTCACGAAGCACATCGGTCAACAGATATTTGTTGGATGTACAAGGAACGCCGTCGATCGTATTATAGGATGTCATAATCGTTCCTACTCCTTCTTCTACAGCTTTCTTGAAAGGAGGCAGATAATCAGAAAACAGCTGGCGCATACCGACATTGGCACGTGCACCGTTATGTCCGGCTTCAGGAATACCGTAAGCAGCAAAATGTTTTAATGTAGAGAAAAGGTGCTTACCGTCATTCTGAGTGTCTCCCTGCATCCCTTTCATAAAGGCTACACCCAGATTAGATGTCAATACCGGATCTTCACCGAATGTTTCTTCCATACGCGACCAACGGGGTTCGCGGGCGATATCCAGTACCGGGCCGTAACCGATGTTAGCTCCCTGCGAACGTGCTTCCAAAGCGATGGCCTCTCCCATGCGGTACATTAACTCTGCATTCCAGGTACTTGCCTGTGACAAAGAAGTCGGGAAGACGGTAGTACCGATCGCCATATGCCCATGCGGACATTCCTCGGCAAACAATACAGGGATTCCGAGACGGGTTTCTTCCACGGCATATTTCTGCAAGGCATTTAGTGCTTTAGCCGATAATTCGGGATTCAGGCCTGTTTCCAACGTTTTCTGTGTCCAGGGATCGGCGCGCAGGACAGCCCAGAATGAACCGATAGGCATCGCTTTCATCCGTTCCTTGTAAAGATCGGAAGCGACTACACCATTCTTTGTTTTAGTGTACATTTCCCAACCCAGCGGACAACAGAGCTGACCGACTTTTTCTTCAACGGTCATGCGTCCTATCAGATCATTTACTCTATCTTCGACAGGAGCCGTAGCCTGTTTATACAACGGTTGCTGAGCCATAGCCTGTCCCGCAAAAGCGATAAGGCCGATAATTAAAGATGTTGTTTTACTCATATAATAACTGCTTGTTTCAAATATATTCTGAATTGAACCTTTATTTCTTTAATGTGAACTGTAAAGCTACCGGTTCGTTCTTCAACCCTTTTGGAAGGGTGACTTTTACTTTACCGTCTTTGCCGGTGTATTTTACCGTTTTGTTGCCTTTCAGCATTTTCATTTTGCCGGTAGGGATATTTCCTGTCCATTCGATCGTTTCAGGAAGGTTTTCGCCATCAGGCAATGCATATATGGCATAGATCGTTTTACCGTCCTTATCAGCAGTGAACCAGACATTTCCATCATTATAAACCGGAGTGATACGTGTATTATAGATGGCTTTCCCGTTGGCTTTCAACCATTCGCCCACCACATGCAGGCGTTCGCTTACAGCCTCTTCAATTGTTCCCTGCGGAGTGGGGCCGACACCCAACAGCAGGCAACCGCCTTTAGCCGTGATCTCAGCCAGCAGGCTGATAACCTTTGCCGGTGATTTGTAAGGAGCATTAGGAACCCATCCCCAGTCGTTACTCAACGTGATGCAACTCTCCCAGGGGTTATTCAACTGGGTTTCGGGAATGCTGCGTTCAGGAGTCTGGTAGTTTTCGTTTCTTCCGCGGATCGTACGGTCTACGGAGATCAGGCCGGGCTGGGTAGAGGTACGCACCTTTGTCAATAACTTATCCAGGTTGACATCATCGCCGGTTACCCAGCCGCCATCCAGCCAAAGGATATCGAACTTACCATAGTCGGTCATCAACTCATCCATCTGGTTGTAAGTAAATTCCTGATAATTCTTCCACCAGTCCGGATGGCGGTCTTTCTTATAATTCTGACGGCGGTTAGGAGTAGCAAAGTAAGGATTCCAGAACCATTCGCAATGCCAGTCCGGTTTGGAGAAATAACAGCCGATCATAAAGTCTTTCTGGCGGAAGGCATCGAACACATGGCGGGCTACATCCTTCCGGGGATCAGTACCAAAGGGGCCGTTCGCTATGGAGAAATCCGTATATTTCGAATCGAACATACAGAAACCATCGTGATGCTTGGTAGTAAAAATCATATATTTCATTCCGGCATCTTGCATGATGTCCGCCCATTTAGCGGGATCGAACTGTGTCGGGTTCAGGGAGTCCTTCAATCCCCAGTACCACTTCTTGTATTCGTTGTACGTCAGATCTTTTTTGCGGGAGATCCAGTCTACGTCTTCGGAGCAGATAGACCACGACTCGACGATTCCGGGAACCGAATAAAGTCCCCAGTGAAACAAAACTCCGAACTTCTGATCCTGCCATTTATCCAGCTTATTCAAAACCTGTTGATCTGCAGGCCATTCATAATCGGTTGAACGTTGGTGGACGAATCCTTGTACTTCTTGGGCGCTTACATTCATAGTCAAAGCGGCGCCAGCTAAACATCCGAATAGTGTTTTCAGGATTTTCATAAAATAATCGTTTTAATTATTGTATAATATTAATTTTTCGTTTAAGTCAAACGGTGTCCGGTATTAAAATATCACGGCAAGGTACAGATAAAATCCCAAATGTCAAAATGTACAGCTGACAATATGTAATAAAAAAAATGTATGGATCTTTCTGATCCATACATCCTTCCATCCTATTTATTCCAAAGAACCATCCAATACGACGGTCTGTCCTTTTGCTAATTTCACTGATTTGACGATGTCGCCATACCGCACCGGGATCGTTTCATCTCCCTTCGTCCGGTCGGCCTTGATCTCTGCTTTAGTCAATTTCCCTCCTTTCCAGAAAATATCGACTTCATATCCACCCCGGGCACGTAAGCCGGTGACGGAGCCGTCCGGATATTTGGCCGGTAAAGCAGGCAGCAGGTTGATCTCGCCGGCATGGCTTTGCAGCAACATTTCGGTGACAGCTGTCGTGATACCCAAGTTACCGTCAATTTGCCAGGAGCCCATGAAGAGACTGGTCAGGTTGGGATGCAGCGCCAAATCGAAATGACGGTCGATCACACGTTGCACGCTGTCGGGCTCTTCGAAACGCGCCCAATAGATTGCCGGGAAAGTGCCTGTCCAGCTACCGCTGTTATAGGAATAGCCGGGACGGCGGTACTCAACGGTCTTGCGGAAAGCCTGAGCCAGTTCGGGAGTGCCGCGCAACGTGATCTGGTTGCCAACGGCAAAAGCCCATCCATGCCCCACCTGTCCGCTGGCCGGATCAGAAGGTTCCCAATCGTCGTTCCATTCCTGTAGCTGACCGGTTCGCGGGCTGATCTTCATCGGAGCCAGCTTGGCATACGCTTTCGCGACCTCCTCCTTAAATGCGCCATCATCCAATATCTCTGCGGCATTCATCGTATTCTCAAACAGGGCGCGGACGATCTGCATATCCTGAGCCGAGCCAACACAAGCCCACCCGGTTTCTCCATTCGGCTTCACATAACCGTTTTCAAACGATTCGGAAGGGATAGTTACCAGGTAACCGTCTTTATCTGTCTGAAGGTTATCCAGATAAAACAGAGAGGCATTCTTCAACAGGTCATAATTCTTCTTCAGAAAATCTTTATCGAGCGTAAAAAGGTAGTGTTCCCAGATATGCTGGCAAAGCCATGCTCCGCCCACCTGGAACAAAGAGTATAGCCCGGTTCCTCCCACCATCCAGGTCGTACGCCAGATATCCAGGTTATGATGTGCCACCCAGCCACGCGAGTTGTATAAGTTTGCGGCCGTTTTCGCTCCGTCTACCGATGCTTCCCGTATCATGTCGAACATCGGGGCATGACATTCGGAGAGGTTCGTGATCTCTGCCGGCCAGTAGTTGATCTCGGCGTTGCAGTTGATCGTCCAGTTGGCACTCCAGGCAGGTTGCATATCCTGATTCCAGATGCCCTGCAGGTTCGATGGTTGCGATCCGGGACGGGAAGCCGAGATCAGCAGGTAACGTCCGAACTGGAAATAAAGGGCTGTAAGAGCCGGATCGTCACCGGGTTTGTAATTGGCGATCCGTTCGTTGATCGGCAAAGAGGCTTCAGGTGATTTCCCCAGATCGATACTGACACGGCCAAAAAGAGAGGAATAGTCTGCCACATGCGATTGGTACAGGCTTTCATACTCTTTCGTTTTCAATTGGGAAATATACTTTTCGCAGGCGGCTTTCTCATCCCTGCCATTCGCATAAGGGTCTTTATCAAAGCCGTTAAAGCTGGTCGCAGCCACAAAAGTCAAGGTGGCTGACGAGGCATCTTTCACATGCAACCGATCTCCGGCTGCCGTCATTTCACCATCCGACTGCTTCACCTGCAAACGCCCCTCAAAGCGCATGCCTTTTCCCTCCATATAAACGGGAGAATGTACTCCCGTATAATTGGGGTCGGTATGGAAAGGAGCCTGCCCGTTGATCACTACCTGGTCACCATCGGTCTTTGTCTGATGGTTGACCTGGCTTCCCAGGCCGGCTGTGAACGCTATTGCCTTCTTTTTATCTGCCGAGACATTCATCACGATGGCCTGGTCGGGAAAAGAGGCGAACAGTTCACGCTTATAGTTTACCCCGTTCCGGGAATAGGTGATCGTGACCACTCCCCTGTTCAGATCGAGCTCCCTTCTGTAGGCCGAGACGTCTCCGTCGCCGTCCCACTCGAGCAGGATGTCGGCCAACGGCATATAATTCTGATTCCACGGCCCCAGCATATTGGCATCGATCACTTTCTGGGCTTCCAGATTCTTTTCCTCCAATAACAGCCGGCGTATTTCAGGAAGACATTTGTAAGCCCCCGGCCGTTGCAGGTCACGCGGTTCGCCGCTCCAGAAAGTATCATCGTTGGTTCGTATCGTATCCTGTTTCACACCTCCATAGATCATACCTCCCAAACGTCCATTGCCGACGGGAGTCGCTTCATACCAGGAAGCGGCAGGCTTATCCATATAAAAGATAGTGGAAGAAGGGATGTCTGCCGGAGACTGTTTGTCCGTACAGGTAATCAATGTTGCCGGCATAAGGCAACAAATCATTGTCAAGAAAGAGTTTTTCATAATATCCGATCTTTAAAATTAAGAACTAACCACCTTATTAACAGGCGAGAACGACACAAAGATAAGATTTGTACCAATACAACTACCGATTTCATCAACAAAATACATTAAAGTTTCCTTTTAAGGAAAAAGCAGCCAGAGTTTGTATCATTCAACTCTGACTGCTCTCATATGTCTTTAATTCAAATTTATCGAATAATTATTTTTTGGGTTACCGTATTTCCTACTTTAATCAAATAACAACCTTCCGGCAAAGCATGTGAAGAACATCCTTCCGGAATCCTTTTCTCTAAAAGCATCCGTCCCGATAACTCCCAAACTCTTAAAAAAGTATCTTCCGCAGTTTCCACATACAACCTGCCGGACAAAACATACATTCGTATTGCGGACAAATGAATATTTTCATTTGCCACGGCCATATCTCTCCGCATAAACACAGCCTGCAAACTCACATCCCCATTGACCGCATAAGGATACGGGTTCAAGGTATTCCCATCATCCCACTTCACAAAGATATTTCCCGGATCAGGAGTAGCCAAGAAAGTCACCCGGCTACCATATTTCACCTTTCCGGAAGGACTGACCGATGCTCGCCCACCCTCCGGCATTAAACATTCCACTTCGTAAGTATCAAGTTTCAAACCATCGATTTCAATTTTCACCTCTTTTTCCACATTGGTAAGAGAATAGACCAAAGTATGACTTTTACTGGCGGCACGCATGGACAATCCCTCTTCCAATAACTTGCCGTTAGCGGTGACCTTCACCTCGCTTTGACTGTATCCGGGCAGAAGCACGACTTTGAACGGCATCTTGCCCCCTACCTCAACCGAATGTACATCCACCTGCACGCCGACACCTGCACCGACCACGTTCGGGAGTTGTATCTTGGCGTAGTCACCTTTTCCAGATCTCGGCTGGAACAATGGCAGTAATCCGGAAGCCTCACGAACCGTTACGATACGCGGGTTATCACTATTCCCGTCATTCCATTTGTAGAAATACTGTCCGTCAGGAGCCGTTGCCAACAGGGAGATCATCGACTCCGGATAGAGCCGGGCTTTCATCGCATCCGTCGCCGTCGCAATGTCAACGGCTGATACATGCTCTGCCAACTTCAATTTCACACTGTCCTTCACGACTCCTTCCAGCGAGATGGAATAGTTCCCGGCAATCCGATACAGGCTATACACACCTTCCTCATTCGCCGTCAACTCCACTCCGTTCGCCTTGACGATCAGATTCTCTCCATGATATCCATCTGCAAAACGCAGGTAGAAATGGAACTTACCACCTTGCAGTACTTCGGTCGAATAACCGGACAACGGTTTGACCGCCACACCTTCCAATACAGGAAGGGTAATCGTAAAATATTTGGCATCCGGCACAAAGACAGCCTCCAATGTCGTATCGCTCGTTATCGTGAAAATGCCCGGATTGGCCTGGCTTCCGTTCTTCCAACCTCCGAACTTATAGTTCAGGTCGGGCACGGCCGTTACTGAAATCTGCTTAGAACAAGGCAACGTAAGCGAACCATCGCTACCGTCTTCCGTAAAATGAATATGACCTCCCTCCGCTGCTTGTTCCAAAGTAACTGTATAAGTCACGCTTTCCAATCCCTTCACCGTAATCTTCACATCCTTGGAAGCGCCTTCCACGCGATAAATGCCGTTAGCGTTTGCCGTCAATACGGAATCGTTTGCCAATACGGTCATCGAATCCAACGACTGGAAATAGTTCCTGTCTACTTCTAAAGAGAATTCAAACGCACCTCCGAAAGCGATTGCCGAAACCACCTCACCTCCCAACGGATTGATGGCGGTAATGCCAGCCGGCAAATCGAAGGTAACCAGTAGTTTCTTCACACCGAATCCCATATCCCGCACGGTCACTCCGTCTTTATAACCCTCCTTGACTGCAAATGCTTTCAGGGTAATGAGTTGCTTTGCATCGGTGCTCACCTCGAAAGGTTCTTCATAAAGCCGTTTCGGACTGTCACTGATCGAATAATAGAGTGTCGTGTTTTCATCCGTCTTTTTGAGAGTTACTTTCACAACTGTTCCCGTAAGCATATTGTCGGTGTTTTCCGGGTCGGTGATGATCTCTGGCGCGGAAGCTACCGTACGCGCATCTTCAAAGATGGCGGAGATATACAAGTCGTTTGCAGGCATTTTGATGGTCTGAGGGCTGGTGGTGTATGTCTTTCCACCGATCGACAAGGCTTTCAGGCCATACTTCGCATCCGTAGGCGTTGCCGTGATCGTGATCTCCACGCCTTCCCCGACCTTGTCGCCCGAAACCAACAGGTCTCCTCTCCGCTTTACCTCGATCTTTCCGTTTTCCGGTTGGGTAAAGCGAACCATATAACCAGGTTTCCAGGTGGCATAGAATGTCTTGTCGCCCGATTCACCCTTTTCAATCTTCGTTACAGGTCCCACCGTCAACATATCGTCGGCATACCAACCGGCAAATGTAAATCCGGGACGGATAGCATTCGTCGGCAACTGTTTCGACTCTTCTGTCGTATAGGTATCATCGGGCAATTCTTCCCCGTGAAACATATCGTAATGGATCTTGTAGTGCTTCGGTCCCCATTTGGCGTATAAGGTGAGGTCGCCGCCAATACTTCCGGATGTATTTTTATCATACGGCTTAGTAAAACCGGCATCCACAAACCAACCTTCAAAATCGTAGTTCGTCTTATAAGTACGCTTATCTATTTCAATCGGTTGTCCATACGTAAACGGGAAACTACCCTTGATTTCGGAACCGCCATTCGTTACGAACGACAAATGATATATTTTCGGTGTCCATCGGGCATAAAGGGTTTTATCACCGGTTTCGTAATAAAACACATTCTCCATATATTTCGTTCCCCCTTCATTCGCGGTGAACCATCCGACAAAATCATAATGTTCTTTCTTCGGCTCAGGTAGTGTAACAACCTCTGCCACGGTGTATGTCTTTTTGACATCAGCAGGAAGAGTTCCTCCATTTGTTACATAAGCAAGTTTATAATCACAAGCTTTCCAATGCGCATAAAGAGTTATCTTTTTCTTATCTGGTCCCGGTTGCGCAGCAATTGAAGTATACTTGTTTCCTCCTTCAGGTTGATCGAACCAACCCAAAAACTCCCAACCTCTTCTTTCTGTTTTAGGCATTTTATTTTCCGGTACACCGTTTTCCAAACTATAATCTTCACTACGTACAGCACTTCCACCTCTTGGTAAAAACAAAATATCATAGTTAGCCTCTTCCCATTTGGCATATAACCGGATTGTCACCTTTGATTCATCCGTTGAAGAAGTTGTCCCCATCTTTTTATCTATCGGGAAGGTTGTAATTCTTTCATCTTCGTTATATTCTGTATTGGGGAACCAACCTTTAAACGCATATCCTTCTTTCCATACCGATTCTCCGGCAAGCCATGTGAGTCCACCTATTTTGTCTGATGTGTACTGAATTGACGGTCGATCCATCTGCCCTCCTTGGGGATCATATTGAATTGTAAATTCAATCAATTTCCAAGATGCATATAGATTCATACTTTCAGTTCCGGGAGAAACAGATTCAACCAATGTTCCATCCTTTTGTTTCCAGCCTGTAAAAACACGATCTTGTTTCTCCGGCTTTGGCAAAACCGATATACCCTTCTCTATATCGCGTGTATAATTGTCGTATATCTGATATTTCGTATCCCCATCATAAAAATCCACCTCATACGGTTCCGGGCTCCACTTGGCGTAAAGGCGTAAAGGGTTACCATAGAAATTTTTATTCAACTCTGTTATTTGAGAACCACTGAAATTCTTATTGTCAAACCAACCTTCGAATTTATAGAAAGGTTTTATGGGTCTTTCAAAAGTAAAAACTGTCTCAACGGTATATGTATCCGGATTATTTGATTCTTTTTGCCCGCCGTTGCGTTCATATATAATGGAATATTCAATAGGAGTAAAATGGGCTGTAAAACTCAGATGCCCAGTCGTATCTTGAATAGTCGTATTTTCCACGATATTCTTGTCAACATTCCTTTCACCATAATGCCAATGCGCAAAGTTATAATGCTCTTTACTCAAAGTTTTTAAACTAAAAGGAAGTGTTTCAACGGTATATTCTGTTGGAGTGATTCCACTTGTTATCTCTGTTTCACCGTCAAAATAGGTGACATTATATGTGATTGGTTTGATTTCGACAGTACCTTTAATCGATGTTTTTGAATTATCCGCGTCACTACCATTTATACCATAACCGGGAACAAATATTTTCGAAAATTCAACATCTGAATCAATGGCTCTCTCCCCAGTTGCACAACTAGCTCCAAATTTTCCTCCTTTTATTTGGACATTTCCTCCTTTTTTCTCTAATGCATGAGCTGAAATAGTTCCACTTTTCGCGTAAATATAACCATCAAAAACATTCAATGCACCTCCAACAATTTTTAATGCTACAGAAGAATTTATAGAACGTTCATTTCTAATCGTTCCCCCATTAATATTAATAGTTCCTCCTTGTACTTCTAAAGCCTCTTTAGAACCCTCACTCGAAATATCTCCTGAAAAAATATTTACACAACCACCAGTTATAGTAATAGCAGCATATTTTTCACTATAAATGTTCGCTTTAACATTCAAAGTACCTCCATTTACCCATATCGTTGAATTTCCATCAGTACCTTGATTATAAACACTACCATTCCCTTGTATTGTTAAAGTTCCTTTTTCTATATCAAATATGTCAATTTTATTACGATTTCCTAATTTCCATATATTATAAATATTATGCTCATTTAATTCCAACACAATATCACCATCCGCCTTTATCGTAATTGTCTCCGTTAACTCCACATTTCCAGTCAACGTCACCTTATTTCCACTCCAATTAGCTTTACCTTTAAAACCATTTGCACTTGCTAACCCTTCAGCCGAACTTACATCTACAGCCTCAGCCATCCCAGCCAACATCATCATCCCAGCCAACAGTACACCTTTTATCCACCAATTGATTACTCTATTCATGGTCATATCGTTTGTCCTTTCCCTCCGAACCACGTTTCCAAATCTTCCACGTTTTCGGGTATATTTAATTTTTAATCTGAATTCAACCTATTTCCATCCTACCTGTCAAACAGTCCTTTACCCTGTCGGCAAGCAGTGTAAAAACTACTTATTAAGTAGACAGACCCTCTACTTATCGAGTAGATTTGGGCTTACTCGATAAGCAGATTATTTATCCATTGCCAATTACTCAAACACCAACTCCAACTCATCCAACAGCAACACGCTGCTCGTGCTTCCCGTAAAGAAATCGCCATATTTGCTGGCGGAGGCTACGATGAGAATGTATGTCGGTTTAGTTGTCTGGTCGCAATATTCCAGGTCGATACGGAACTGGATATAATCCTTTACCGTTTCACCCTGTATGAGTTGCCCGAAAGCGACAAGGTTTTCATTGTTCCAGGTCAGATCGACAAACGTTCCCGTATTGGTATTGACCTGAAAAGGAGCCGTCCATCCAGAAAACAATGCCATATAAATATGGCAGGAATCACGCCGCCCCGCCAAATCCAGATAAGGAGCTTTCGTCTTGTCGATCACGCCAGAATTATACTTATAATATCCTTTCAATGCCGAAGGACGACCCGTATAAGGACGACCGAAATTCAAAGAAGCACCGCTCAGTCCCTCCACCTTGCCGAATGTTCCCGTATAAAGACTACCAGCCGCGAAGACACCCGCCACCGTCTTACTTTCCAGACGTGCCGCCTTGCCTCGAACCACATCGCTCGTCTCCGGCGAAGTCGGATTGGCTTCCCCTACCGCATTGGAACCTTTGTTTCCAGAATCCCAAAAATAATTCTCCGGTTCCAGATCCAGATTGGCATACCAACTTTTTCCGTCTTTATACCAATCGTCCAAAGAAAGGTTCGGGATCAATTGGATAGGTTCCGTCTCGAATGTTTTCACATCTTCCGTGACGCCATCGACAGTCAATTCATATTCATAGACCTTGCCCGGTTGGAGATGCGTGAATTCCAACGTAAAGTTGCCCGCTTCATCGATATCGATCTCGCTCGAAAGCACATTTTCCCAGCGGTCATTCGTATCCGCCTTAGTCTCCACTTCCTGCTTCATCCGATAGCGAGCGGAAACCATGCCCGTCCGTGTATTTCCCATAACACAAGCATGCTTTGCCCAAGCCGACACTGAAGTGAAAGACATTCCCGCCGGCGGATAGGCGACACTGACCGTCCACTCCTCCGTCTCGCCGAAAGCGGTAAACAGGAAGGTACGGGGACGTGTAAAGTCGGTAACCGACTTCAGATCGGGCATAACCGTTGCCGTCGAACCACCCAGGCTCAACGTTTCAATCTCAATATTGCGCAAAGAAGGTTGCAAAAGCGAGTCTACATATACAATTACATTGTGCGTATTCTTATCGATCAACGCACTACCCAACTGATTTTTCACCGTCACCTGTTGTTGGATATCATGCTCTACCGTCACTTTCCACGGATAATCCTGATAAAGACGAAGGATAAAAGAGACAGGCTTCTTAAAATTCATTCGCGTATCTGCCGTAGGCGGCAAGCTGTCCACATGGACAAAGCCGGTATCCGGGAAATGCGCAAAGTCGAAACACGCCTTTTCGTCGGGGATCACCGTCATGCCGTCTGTCACAATCATTTTCTCAATTTTAAGATTGGCCAAGTCCAGACTATCCGCAACCTTGACGGCAATCGCAGCCGCCCCTTTGTCTATCTTCATCTGAGTCTGCCCCTGCAAGGCAAACTCATTGATTTCCCCCACGATCGTAGGATAAGGCAAATCGTTCTTCACACATCCTGCCAAAAGAACAAGAATAACCCCAAATAGTATGAAAAGCTTTACTTTCTTCATAAATCAGTTACAAATAAAAGACTATGCCGAGATCTACGGACAGCAGATTGATCTTGAAATTTGCCGAACTGGAAGTACGTTTGCCTTTATATACCTGATCACGCGTCTGATCGTACCAGTTAAAATTAAGGCCTGCCACACTGACGGAAGCTTCCACGGCTGCAAAATCATTGACGAATACAGTGATACCGGGTGCTACACCGATATTCAGGTTATGTTTCAACTGGTATAAGCCGGAGAGGTCGACTCCCGTTCCGGAACTTCCATTGCTTTCGGAATAGCCATACGATACCCTTGCCTCGTTGAACAACCCGAACCGTTTGCTATCGCCCAAATTCAGGTAGGTACGTAAAAAGACCGCAGTAGTAAACGTATTGGAAGTACTGTTATAGTCGCTGACATCAAAACTCAAATCATCCCCCAACTCCAAAGACAGGTTATTCAGGTTCGTCACGGTACGCCCATAAGCAAAGCGTCCTCCGATACTGATATTGTCGCGTATGAAATAGCTGACCAAAGGTGTCACCTTGAATGTATATCCATCGCTCGTTATATCTTTCAGTACGGAAAGAAATTCAAAATTATCGTCCACATGCTCGGAGTATGAGAACGTTGTACCTACCATCCATTGCCCTTTCGGGATAAAGGTCTTCATGACAATCCCACGGTCGTACTTGTTTTTCTTTGCTTGGACGGGCAAAGAAAAACAGAGGACGGATAGGAACAGGAAAAAAAGATGTTTTTTCATTTATTCGTTATTAATTGGATTCACGGGAACTTCTTTATATTCCGTTTCTTTCAAACATTCTTGATTATAATCGTAAGACAAACTAAATTCGTCAACATACATGACACTGCTCGTCGAACCGGTAAACACATCGCCATCTTTACTTGAAGAAGCCATGATGATAATGTATATAGGGGTTCCGGGAGAAGGCATCTTCCCTTGATAATACGTCAATGGTATAGAAAATTCCGTATATGTGTCCACATTTTCCGTTATTATCTTTTCACCATAGGCAAAAATACCTTCTGAGTTTTTCCTAAACTTATTGTTTTCACTATCTGCCTCTTTAGTCAAGGATTTTACACTTATCTTCTGAGTAGATAAAGCGATGCTTATTATACCTTTATCTAATTCTGAAGATGTTGTTCCTGCATTATTTTTCCAATTAATTGTACCCGGTTCATATTTATACCAACCATTCAATGAAACAGGGAAACCCTTGTAAGATTGCCCATACAAAAGTTCAGCTCCTTTTTGCCCTGCATACTCTACAATTCCTGAAAATATACTACCGGCAGAAAAAGCCCCCATACCTGCAGCACCTGCCCACGTAGAAGCCAAATAGGCCGCTTTTTTTGAAGATTCCACAGGAGCTGTTTCCGTTGTTTCTTTTGTAAGAACAGGCTTACCACTACCGACAATCGCTCCTCTATTTCCAGATTCCCAATAAATCGCACCAGAAGAACCTGCATTTGGAGAGACGTAAGTTTTTTTACCACCTACCAATGGTGCATCAACTTCTCCTTCCCTTGTTCCCCAATCTTCAAAACCTAAATTCGGAACCACCGAAGCCGTCTCAACCTTGAACTCCACAGCTCCACATGCCATCGCCGGATCCTGTACTGAAGCCAATTTATACGAATAAGTAACATCAGGCTTCAACCCTATAACCAACGCCGATACATTCCCTTCATCCGTACGCTTTACACCTTTAATATCAATATTTAAACCATCAGATGATGTCAATTGGAAATAAGCAGTCTCATCAACAGTAATCCCCCGAAGCACAGCAAAAGTCGTCCAACAAATGGGGGCCTCGACAGCAGCTGCTACATTCGGCATGATTTTAATCGTAAACGATGCTTCTTTTTCCTGGTTACGGTCATCTACGAAAATTACCTTGAAAGGATGCTCCGTCGGTTTGTCGTTTACAGCCTTCAAATGTGATAACAATCCGGACAAATCCCAGGTACAATCTACAAAATCGGCACTTTCTTCTAACTTCGGTGTCGGAGGATTACCAAGTCCTAATGCCTGTGCAGAAGTTGCACTTTGCGGATCCATCAAATCAAACTTGCTCAAACCGGCCTCTACAAATACAGGTGAAGTTGTTTCAACCAATACTTTTGAGAATTTGGTTTTCGTACCAACTTTATAAGTAAGCCCTATTTGCGGCATTGTCTCTGAATTTTCCCGAAAAGAGAATACTCCATTTACAAAATTATCGCTCAAAGAAAAAGAGGAAACTCCCACACCAAACAAATTTTCTTCCCGTATAAAAATATCATACGTTATTTCGTCATGTTCCTCATCAATCGTTACATCAAAATCAGCACCTGCTTCCTGATCTCCTCCACCAGGATTAGCCACCCCTATATTGAATCTATAATGATGCTGAGGCTGCACATCCGGACATATCTTCCGAATCACAAACTCATTACCATCCCGGTTCACCAGTTTTAGCGACATAGTCAGTTCCTCAGGTGTAAAATAACCGGAACGATATTCATCGCGGGTAAATGTCAAAGATCCAGAAGAGTTGCTTATTGTTGTCCCGTAGTGAGAAAAATATTTTTTCATATCCTCAGTATACGACACCGACACTTTCGTATTGGAAATCTTACAAACCACTTGCGCACTGGTGATCTCCCCTTGTTTGACTTCAACCTCTTCTTCTCCTCGATACAAAGGGGTTTCCCAACCTGCCTCACCAGTATGATTCGAACTGACGGCAACAATATATTTTCCCACGGGAAGCGTCATCCGCTGATCTTTTACATCCGATAGATAATCTTTATATGTATTGACCGTATCCCGATTCATATCCAACACATCTACCCGAAGCGACTCGAAAGTAACTCCCGTTTGCGCCTTGGTATACAAGGTCGCATCTTCCTCTACATTCAAATAAAGGACACCGGTCAGACATAAACTATTCTTATCTTCCACACAAGACCCCAATAAGCCGGCCAACAGGTAAACCGTAATATATTTTATAGCACCAGTAAATAACTTCATTTCCATAATTATTTTTTATTCAAGACAATGGTTGCTTGATCCTCTTTCTGGTTTTTATCTCTTATCTTTATTCTGAAAGAGTTGTTACTGTCCAACATTTCCAAGAAAGGAGAAATATCAAACTTCAGTTTTCCCTTTTCTCCCCTACCGGGCACTATCAATTCCTTACCCATTCCGGAAAGAATACCATTAACCTCTGCCAAAGAAGAAGAATCCAACAAATCCAATGGTAGTTTTATATCTTTTCCAATCGAAACATCCACCGTCAGAGCATCCAGTCCGGTTGGCAGATATAAATAAACCACAGCACTCTTTGTTTTAGAAGTAATCGTTTGAGGCATACTCACATCAAAAGCTTTTCCTTCAATCGTACCGGTTATCTCAGGATCAGCAGTAGACGGTTCTCCCTCTCCCGGCTCATTCCCACCAGGCGTATCCGGCACATCCGGCTTATCCACCTCCACGAAATCGGAAGGCACCTCTATTATATAGTTCTTTTCAACCAACGATACATCCACCTTGATGGTCGGAGCGGAAGAAGGATATTCCGGTTCTTCAGGATCTGTCGGTCCTTCCGGTTCATCTGGTTCCGAAGGTTCATCCGGTCCCGGGTTGTCGGGATTGTCTGGATCCGAAGGTTCACCTGGTTCATCCGGTCGGGCGTCAATAGCGTCTAGTTTGATATACAAATTGTTATGTTCCTTGATCTGTTCGTCTTTCGACAAGTCGCACGAATAGGTATAGGATTCCCCTTTATAGGTTGTCGTATAGATTGTAAAGCGTAACGTCCCGGTATTTCGGAGATAGGCGGAACGCAACTCGTCCGATGAGATCGTTAAGACCCCCGTCCCGTTGTCCACCACGATCGTATAATCACTTCTAAAACTGTCGAAGAACTGGTCGGAAAGGTCGAACTGAACTTTCTTGTTCGATAAACGACAATTCGCTTCGATCTTCACCACTTCCTTGGCAGAAACCACGCAAGTCGTATCTCCTTCATAGTAGGGAGTATCGAAACCGGCATCCGGATCGTCGCCGCTAAAAGCCCGAATCGTATATTTGCCGGCAGGCAACAACAATTCTCCATCCGCCTTCAATGCTGCATACGAATCGTAGCTTTTCACCACCTGCCCCACGCTGTCGAGTATCGAGACACAGAAATCGTCCGTAGCCAAATATATATCCTCATTCTCCGTCTCCCCTTTCGTCCCAGGCACGGCTGCTTCCCGTTCCGCTACTACATGAAGATCCAGCAGGCCGACATTTTCCGGCACACCCTCTTCTTCATTCCCTTGCCCCTGTCCGAACAAATCCTTTTTCATCTCGCATGAGACGAAAAGCAGCAGGCAACACAACGCCCAATATGTAATCGGTTTTACCATACTCATTCTCCTATTCCATTAATGCACTTCTTAAAGATACCGTCTCCGGCTGGTCGCCCGCATCCAGGCGGATGATATAATACTCGCCCGTCTTAGGCGCATTCCCTTGGTTCGTGATCCGCCAAACACGTTCCGGATAATCCCTACCGCCCATCTTCATGGTCACTCTCACGACCAATTCATCACAACCTTTCAAGAAATAAGCCGGATTCATTTCGTCTTTCGAGAACTCATACGAAGCTTCGCCGTTCGACACGTTCACCTTATAATCATAGTTTTCAGACTCCGTTTCCAGCAACTCCTGAAACTGTTCGGACAAAGCCAGCTCTACCCCCAAGCTTTCATAGACACATTTCAAAGTCACCTGTGTAGTTCGCTTCTCCTCTATCACAAACGGATGGCTTTCGCCCTCCACTTCAAAGTAAGGATTCTTGGAAACCGCTACCCCGTCAGGCTTGAACGAAGAGGCAAACGCCGTGTAATTGCCGGTTGGCAGAATAACAGGTAACCCTTCATCGCGCATGGCTGTCAACGAGGCGAACTCTTTGGCGACTTCTCCTTTGCCATTCAATATCTTAATATAGAAATCATCCGCCGAAACATCACTGAAATCGGCTGACCGCGTGATCAGCGGTATCACCTGTTCCGTAGACATATTGGCAGCCACGTTCAAGCCACCCGCATTATCCGGAAAAAAAGGCGTGCCATCGTCCTCATTTTGACTGCAACTTGCCGTACACAACAAAACAAACGACCATAAAATAGATACTATATTCTTTTTCATCTCCTATTACACTTTACTTAATCTTCTTTAGGTACAAATACCTTTACATCAAATTTCACTATATCCGTATATTTCGGTTTGTCATTCGCATTATGCCCCTGAATGGAAAAATGATACAAATAGAATGGAACACCTTCTTCCGGACTCGGTGCTTCCAGATTATTCAAGGCATCCCATAAGAAAATCTGTCCGCTCTTTATGTTTTTCAGATTGAGATTCTGCTTTTCACCGGATTGCCAGGAAAACTTTTGAGCTATTGCTTTAGCAACACCCTCATCCGTGGCAAGGTCTATGATCTCTGCCTCTTCTTCATGCAAATCGTCTCTCCAATATTTGATCTGCAAAGAACCTACACCGGCAAGCATTTTAAAACCGACCGTCATGCCATTGCCGGATTCACCATCCACAACAGGTACTTCCACCTCACCTTCCGATTTAAAGTGAACGGGATACAATTCAGGCTTGGTAAATTCTTCCCACATGAAATCAGGAATATCTATAGGAATATCCTTATCAGTCAATTCATTGTCCAACACGACATCCAGCCCGATCCCGTTGAAAGCACCGCCATCCGTCTTAAATATCAAATGGACATTCTGCCGGCGTTCCAGCTTGATCTTATTAGGAACAAGATATGTACTCGACTGCTCTTCTCCCCTTTTCTGTACCCGGATCCGGACTGTCATATCCGTTCCCTCCTTCGCAACCTGGAGATAGGCAGGGCGTGATTCTTCCTTGGCAATTTCAAACTCGTCAGCAATAAAAGGAGAACTGAGCAACACGGCATAATCTTCGTATGCTTCCTGGAATACGGAGGTATATTCAATCATCACACGCGCATTACCCAACGAACAAACGACCTCCAACGGAGTATCCATACTTTCTTTTACCACAAAAGAAGAGTTTCCTTCAAAATAAGGATTTTCAAAAGCAGCGGGAAGATCATCACCATTCGAAGCAACCAACCTGTAATCGCCTTCCGGTAACTCTATCTCTGACGGCATATTTCCAAAACGGTCATACGATTTTATCGTATCCTGGCTGCTCAAAATCTGTATTCGATAATCATCAACAGACAAAAAACGTTCGAATTCATCTGAAACTGCTTTTGTTAAACTGGAATTTATTCCTTTTCCTTGGGAAGTGGTATCGGCCACTAAATTCAGGCGGAGTTTACCCACATGAGCCATTGATCCATCTTTTCCATTCGTGCAAGCAGAGTGATTGATTATCAAAAACAACACCCCTAAAAACAGCAAAACCAACACCCTGTTTTTTAATAATATTTGTGATTTAGCAATTTTGAATCTCAACTTTAAATATAAAAAAAACTCCCTATACGACTCTCTGTATCTCATCTTATAATTTGTATCTTATGGGATACAAAATAACTTCAAAATCAACAAGATTGCAAGATCCTGTTATCTATATATAATAATTTTATCATTATTTAACTATAACAAATATAAAATATGTTTACCTTTGAGATACCCAAACAAGCCGTAAAGCAAATTATGAAAGTATATAACAATCCTGAAATTAACATTTCAGAAGACTGGTTCATGGGGTACTTGACACCTGAAAATATGAAGTTGCTCAACCCGCATATTAAGTCATTATGCTGGTTGAAAATGGAAATGTTTATTCTTTGCCTCAAAGGTGAAGCGGAGATATTTATAGATTTGAATCACTATTTAATCAAACCTGGTAGTTTTATAACAATCTTACCTGAAACAGTCTTACAAATACAAGCTATAAAAGAAGATATACAAATTTATATCCTAGCTTTCTCTTCTGACTTTATTAATAAAAATCATATAAATAACATACACCTGTTTAATACAATCAAAAACGCACCAGTCATTGAGTTAAAAAGACAATCGGAACAATTCATGAAAGATTATTTTTTATTCCTCACTAAAACATATAATTCATCCATAACCAAACTAAATGACAAAATACTGATTTATCTGTTTAAAGGAATATGGTTTGGTGTTGAAAGTTTATACAATACAACAATAATCTATCCAACTCGCTATTCCAGAAACGAGCAGATAAGTATAAATTTTCATCGATTGGTCTTGTTGCACTATACCGAACAACGTAATGTAGCCTGGTACGCCGACCAGTTAGGAATAACACAGGCTCATTTAAGTACGGTCATAAAACAGACAACCGGAAAAACATGCATCGAAACCATTACTTCAATGGTAATAATGAAAGCCCAAATACAACTAAAGTCAACAAATCTTGCAATACAAGACATTGCCAAATCTTTAAATTTCAACAATATGTCTTTTTTCGGAAAATATTTCAAACGCAACGTAGGGATAGGACCGTTAAAATATAGAATTAACTAATTCTTCATACATTAAGTAAACGAGCGAAAGCCCGATTACCCAACAATATGACCATACGAGGGGGAGCTTATACCTATCGAAAAAATCCCGTTCGAAAAAAGACAAATCTTCTTCATTCTGAATCAGCAGCATATGTTCTGTATAGGCAGTAAGCCCCCGTACTCACTTATCAATGTCTCATAAATAAGAACTATAAAATTACATATCCAAGGGAAATTTTCAGAATATGATTAGAGATATTTGTTCTAAATCGCATACTAAATAAAAAACATGCCTTCTAATTCACCTTCTAACTTTCCTGAATAGGAATAGCAGGATACTAACCTTTCGTTTTTATATCAACCCATTGTCCTTTCCGGGTTTCAATCGTATAAATGCCTGCTTCCTCCGTTACATCGCCTTCATTTCCGGTGACAGAGACTTTACTGCTGCCTGCCGGGAAAGCAATACGCAACGTACCGCCCTGCTCGGGATAGACACGGAGCTTCACGATCTTGCCGGCTTTCTTTTCGGCAGAAATGACGAAAGCCCCCATAGCCCGCAGATTATCGAACGAGACATCCGACCAACCGGCCGGGATAGCCGGGAAAACACGCACGATACCGGTATGGCTTTGAAGTAACATCTCCTGGATGCCGGAAGCAAAAGCGAAGTTACCTTCCAGCGTAAACGGACGATAAGTGAATTTAGACTTCCCGCTTTTCGTCTGGTCGCCATTTACATGGAACGTATTACGAAGGCAGAAACATTCGGCAAAGGTTCTCAGTTCCTCCGCTGCCCCTTCGCCGTCAAAGGCACGGGCTTTCATATTACCGAACCAGCTATAGGAATAACCCGTCCAGTAGTCGGGGCCGTAATCCTTCAATTTCTTCAGCGTAGCCTGGATGATCTGCTGAGACTTTTCACCTTGGCTCCAATCCAGCAGACCCAACGGATGGATCGCCATCGCGTGGGAGAAATGACGGTGGGACTGATCGTATGGAAAACCTTTGGCAAAGGTCAGGGCACCATCTTTATCCAGGTCATAGTCGGGAAGCTGGCTGCCGATTTCCTTCCAATGTGCCGATTCTTCCGGGAGATTCATCTCGGCCGCCAGTTCGGATGCCGCATTGAAGGCAAAGTGCATCAAGGCCAGATCGTAGTTCGTCATATCCTTAAACCAAGCATTGATGGAGTTATCGAAAATCTCGGGGCTGGAACTCATCGCCAGTTTGCGTACTCCATCGGCATCGACTATGGATATTTGTTCGAGGAAGATTGCCACATCCTTCAGGAACGGATAGGCACGGTCTTTCAGGAATTCACGGTCGGCCGAATATTTCCAGTGCAGGTAGAAATGTTGCGCCAGCCAGGCACTGACTGTCTGCGACATGGAATATTGTATCCATCCTCCCATCGGGACACCCAGCAGGGTACAAACACCCGGGATATTCATTCCGTCTTTCCCGAAATATTCTTTCGTATATTCCTTATATACATCACGCTGGTCCCACAGCGTATTCAGATAACCCATACCTTCGGTCAGGTGGTTGCCGGTATAAGTCGGCCAATAACTGAGCTGCGTATTGAGATCATGGTGGTAATCGCCTTTCCAGGGGGGAAGTTTGCCGTTATCGGCTGTCCATACGGCCTGCAAAGAGATGGGATAGGAATTTTCGCGGGTAGCCGAACCGTATTTATACATTTCATTATCGTATTGCTTCTGCAAAACCGGATCAGGAAGGGTAACGGACGATTGCGCCCAGTAATTCTTCCAGAAATCCATGTGCGTCTGATAATCCCGGTCGATACCACGTGTCATGGCTTCCTGCGTCTTTTCGGTTGCTTTATCTGTTTCCAGAGAAGATGTTACGCTCCAGACACCGCAAAGGGTATTTCCTTTTTGCTGCCAGCGGACATTTACATCGTAAGAGAAGCCATTCCAGCCTTCCTGATGATAGGTGATCTGATTGGATTCCTTATCGATCGTGCCTTGTTTATAGCCCAGACGGCGTAAATCCTGTCCCTCCACTGAGTTTCCAGCCTCTGCTCCTCCGGTATTATATTTCGGTGAGCTTAATGTAGGAGTTATAGCTGCCGGGAGATTTTCGAAAACGAACCAGCCGACAGGTTCCGTGGCATGGACAAAGGTCTTCAGTGTTGCACCGTTATCCCATGTTGCCTCACAAAGGGCATTGTTCAGGTAAAGGTGCACATCGGAAGGCGATCCCAGTTCTTCCAGGGAAAATTCGAGCGCAGCACCCGGTATCTTCGATGGTGCAGGCTGCTGATCATACGGATGATCGTATTTCTTCTGAACGGGAAGATAATCCTTTTTCTTTACTTGTTCGCAGACCCACGTGAAACGGTTGTTAGGGCCAGAGATACTATCCATCGGGCGAAGATCCCAGAGATCCGTCCGATCCAGCGACAGGCGCAAGGCCGAATCGCGTTGCCAGACCAGTGCACCGACAGTTGCGTTACCAAGGGGCATTCCTTCATCCCAGGTGGTTGCCAGGTCGGGGAATTGCAAATCACTTTCGGAAGGTGTAACAGGCAGGTTACTTTTCCCTCCTCCGCTACAGGCTACCAGTAGCAGGATACTAAATACGAATACGAAGTTTTTTATCATAATATGTTCATCTAACTAATACAAATATAGAAGAATAAATCTTCCCTAATATATTACTTGTCAGTCTATTTAGGCAGAATACCGGATTATGCAAAACATTCTCCTGATTTTGCATAATCCGGTACTTATTTATTCTTCCATCAAGGCGACTTTGGATATCACCAGGTCGGCACCTTCCTTCACTTTTGCTTTCAGGACAAGCTGCCCGTCGTTTGAATCTTCGCGCATCACATGCAGCTTAATCCAGGTTTCCTCTTCCTTTTGCTTGCCCAGTTCATAGGCACGTCCTTCAAAGAGGATATGTCCGGTGCGTCCCTTCTTATCCTTGTCGGCAAAGCAGACATACAGGGAACCAATAATGCCCGACGGACAATCGATCGTCAACGTCAGCTCTTCACTCTGCCAGGACGGAGTGACCTTATAAGTCGTTTTTTTACGTGCCTCCACCTTATCGGTCGTGCCGCAGTCGATGTACAGCAAAGCGTTGCGGAACTCTCCGGTGACAGTGCTCTTCAACGGTTCCACATAGGTAAACATCTTCTGCAAAGAGGTGATATCCCTTTCGTAAACCGGATTGAAATTGTTTGAATTCATATAATGCAGGATGCTACCCTTCAACCGGCGGGCAGCCGGGTTCGTCTCTTCCCGCAGGTCGAAACCGCAGACCAGCAATTTTCCTTTTCCTACTTTCAGTTCGAAGATAGACGCCAGTTTGTTATTCCGGTGGAAATCGTCGACAGGCTGGGCGATCGGCTTGTAAGTCTCCGGATAGTCGTTGATATAGAAAGCACGGGCATCTTTATAGATGGATTGCCACTGCCAGTCGCTATGCGAATCGGTCGGGAACTGTGCAAAGAGCGGATGTTTATCGCGGACGATCATCCCGATCGTATTCTTTCCCTGTCCGGGGAAGAAGGTCAGCGACCAGTATAAAGGATAGAAACTGATCTTATCGCAGGTTTCTTCCGTGCCCAGGGCTGAAGCCTGCAAGAGCACCTTCTCCCCTTTCTCCAGACGTTTCAGACACTCGGCATCCATGCGGTCGGTGACGTAAACTGCTCCGGTTTCCACTTTATCATTTGCCGGGAACACCCAGATATTCCAGGTGTTGGCGATAGCCTCGTTCTGCAGGCCGACCTCAACAGTCAGCTTCTGTGCAGCCGTTACAGCAGACAGGTCGCAGGAAACCGTACCTGCGATCTCCGAACTGCCGGCCGGAAACGTGCGGGATGCCGTACGACCGGAAGCAATCAGATTACCTTGTTCGTCTTTCAGCTTCCAGTAAAGCCCGTCATGCAGGAGAGCCAAACCGTAATGAGCCAGCTGAATATCAGCCGTAAACGGTTCGTCATTCGTCCAGACATATTTCGGGAAACGCAGCAACGGAACCGTACTGTCGTGGTGACAACGGAACTGTTCGGGCGTAGTGATACCCTTGCTATCGTAAAAGACATCCAGCCAACCGACCAGTGCTTCTCCCTGTCCCTGATAATCCTGCATACTAAGCAACTGGATTCCGGCACAGGAAGGAGTACGCAGGAACGATTCGATCTCATATTTATACATGATCTGGTTGAGTGCACCCGATGCCGCAACAAATGCTTCGTTCTGCTCTTCAATCTTATTTTTACGTGCCTGCTCGCGGAACTCCTCGAAGTTGCGCGCTTTCAGTACACCTTTATATTTCTTTATCTCACTCCAACGGGGATAGACAGGCCATTGTCCGATCTCATGAGATAGAACGGGGATAGCAGACTTTGAGTAAACCTCTTCAAAATCCCAGGCGGTAGACGCTCCACCTTTTAATCCGCGGGCACTTCCCAGTCCGTCGATATAATGGGTAGCCATATATTGATCGACCGGCATGATCTTACGGGCAGTCGATACGGAATACAGGCGGCGGGAATCCTTCTCCTTCAACGGTTTCATCCACGACTCCATCACCTCGAAATCAGAGTTACCCAGTTCGTTTCCGATACATTGCATCACAAAAGAAGGATGATTGCCGTAAGCATCGATCATACGCGACAACTCCTGTTGCACATACCGGTCTGCCGAAGGATTTTTACCCAATCCCTGTGGATATCCTTTGGTATTCATTTCCGGCCTGTCTTTCTGCTCGGACGACATCCACCAGTCGATCCAGATGGTTTCGGCCTGGATATAAATACCGAGACGGTCGGCAGCAACGAAAGCGGCTTCAGGCGGGCACCAGGAATGGAAACGGACATGGTTCAGCCCATAGTCTTTATAGATACGGAATATCTTTTCCCAATCTTCCACCTTGCAGGACGGATAACCCGTCAGCGGGAAATGCACGCAGTCGAGGTTGCCACGCAGAAAGACCGGTTTGCCGTTTATCAGTATCTTCGACCGGGAGTGGGATACTTCACGGAAACCGAACTCAATTTCGCGGCTGTCGAACTGCTTCTTCTTATCTTCCAGGGTGACTTTCAGTACGTACAGATTGGGAGTGATATCATTCCAAAGACGGATATTCTCCGGCATGGTGGCTTCAAAGTCCAGGATGTTCAATCCTTTCTGCAACAGTTGCTCGGTCGTCCGGGTATAAACGACGGCACCGTCTTCCCGGTCGGTCAGCTGCCAAGTGATGCGGGCGGGAACTTTCCGGGACGACTCGTTGATAAGCGTATCCCTCACTTGCAAGGTGCAGGGGCCGTTGGTCGTACGGGTAAACACCTGCGGATTGGAGAAGCGAACCGGATCGGATGCCACCAGACGGATGCGTCCGACCGCCCCATTCCATATACTTTGCGTATACTCGGAATAGACATGCCCTTTATCCCCAATATTATAGATCATATCATTATTGATACGGATAGTCAGCTGATGTTTACCGGGTGTCAGATACCCCAGGTCATGCCAGTGCGGAGTGGACAAAGCATCCTGCACGGATATCTCCTTTCCGTCCAGAAAGACACGCGATTCCCACAAGACACGTTCCAGTTCCATCCGGATGTATTTCCCGTTCCATTCGGAAGGAATTTCTATTTCCTTCGAATACCATGCCGGGCCGTAATATTTATAAGCCCGTGTCAGGATACCGAAATCCGAACCGGAAGTCTTCTCTCCGTAACCGGCCTCATCCGTTGTTCCGGGCAGCACGATACGATCGGAGAAAGCGGCGCTCTGCCAGTTTTCTTTCAATCCCTTGTCTTCCGGATCGAGCCTGAACTGCCAGGTTCCGCTCAGAGATTCCACTTGCTGGGCTTGCGTCGGGATGTCCAGACTTAAAAGAAGTAGTGCGATAGATACTAGTTTAGTAAGTTTCATATATATTTATGTTTCTGATATAGTCAGTCAGGGCTGTCATGGAGTGATTTTATCCGGCAGTGCCAGTAGCCTGCACTGCATTCCTTATTCATACCACAGCTGTGGTATGAAAGAAATCCATCTGTGGTATGCACGGAAACCAACTATGGTATGAAAGGAATGCAGTCGTGGTATGAATAGTGTCCGCCTTATTCGGTCATAAACCGGAAGTTATATTCGCTGAACGACCAAACTTTCTTTCCTTTCGGAACGATCGCTTTTCCTTTCTTACGGCCTTTCTTATCAACCGTAACGTTCAGATCGATACGGGTAAAGGCTCCTTTTTCATAATCATACGAACTGCCATCGTCGTCGTAGAGGGAAAAAGTACCCGGTTTCGTTCCATAATGTCTCACTTCCAACGGATACTGCCGGTCGGTAAACTTAGCCATAGCCGGCCATAAGGGGATGATACCGCCGTCTTTTACGTATACGGGGATATTTGAGTCGGTCGACTTAATGGTAATCACTTCTCCTTCGCCCGCCAGTTTTCCGGTATAGAAATCATACCATTTACCTTGCGGAAGGACGACTTTACGTTCTTTCTGTCCGGTAAACAAGGGAGCTACCAGTATGTTTTCGCCCACCATGAACTGGTCTTTCACTTCACGGCGTATGGCCATTGCGTACGGGTTTTCCGTTGCATCCAGCTTTCCCTGTTCCGTTTCCGCTTCGACGGCATAACCATTTTCCAGGTTCATGGCACGCACAGGCGGTGTCCCGTAGAAAGCATAATCGGCAAAAGCTGAATATAAATAAGGGATCAATTGGATACGAAGCAGGGCTATCTCTTTAATTTCCTTTTCTACATCGGGGAATGTCCAGGGCTTTGTGCCGTCCGCCCACGCATTCAACTGGGCGATAGGGGAAAAACAGACAGTCTGCATGCGGCGCAGCCATTCTTCGGATGTCTTGGAAGAACGGACTTCAGGCGTCCACAGCACACCGATAAAGGAGCTGTTTATCAGGGCGGTAATAAAGCCCTTATGATCGTAATAGTCGTTATACAGCACGTACGGATAGGAATTGGTTCCGGCGTTGGCGGCACGGACTTGTCCGTAGGTACGTTTGTTCTGCTCACGGTACATCTTTGTCGTTACATATTGCATCAGGGAACCGTACAGGTTGCGCAACTGTTCCGCCGGGATTCCGGAAGGGAAGGTGGCCACGTCAGGCCAGAGCCAGGAGTCGTAGCCATCGTTTTCATCCATTTTATAACCGCTCACTCCCATATCTACCTGATGTTTCTTGAAATGGTCGGTCATGATGCGTTGTACTTCCGGCATGGAATAATCGGGCACTTCACCCGACCAGACAGTATGCGATCCGGTATACGGTTTGATCTTGTTATATACTTCGCTGTGTTTGGAGACATAAGGATTCATCCACAGATTCAGCTCAATCCCTTTATCCAGCATCTCTTTTACGAAGCCGGGGGCATCCGGGAAACGGCTCTTATCCCACTCGTAGGTACAAGGATAGGCTTTCGTGTGCCATCCCGGTTCGAGTCCGATCACGGAAAGCGGGAAACCTCTCTTTTCAAACTCGGCGACTTCATCCTTCACATCCCGGTCGGAGAACAACGTAGGCGTGCGGTGCCAGAAACCCAATCCCCAACGGGGAGGCAATGTGCCTCCCCCGTTATACAAATTATACCGGCGCACGGCATCCAGCATCGTCGGGCCGGCAAAAAGCAATAGTTCGACTCCTGTGGCAGGAACCAGTATTTCTATATTATCTGAATAGGGTTGTGCAGGCCAGGACGGATCGGTATTACGGTCTTTTTCTTCGGGAGCGTTCGGGCTGTCCTTCCGGACTGCCGTTCCCACCCATACATCTATATAACGGGCGGAATTGATCAGCACGCCATATCCGCGGGAAGAGACAAAGAAAGGAACCGGCGCATGCGTGCGGCCGTTATCGTTTTCGCCATAATGATCCATGTGCAGGCGCATGATGCGGCCGCGTTGTTCTACGGTTTTGAAATGGAGTCCCAGACCGAATATCTTCTCCCCTTTTTCCAGCGGAAAGCTGATATAGGTTTTACCATCCCTCAGTTCCGTCTTTACATCAGAACGGGAAATGGGCAAGATACTTTCCGGCATCTGCTCCAATGCTTCTTTTTTCGGAGTTATATCGAGTTCACTCAACAGATTGATCTTCTCCGGAGTGCCCACAGAGAGTTTCCATATTCCGGCACATTCATTACTGCCCCATTCTTTTGAGGTTACGCTCGATTGACCATAGGCTGTCATGACAAAGCCTATCGCCGCAAATAATAAGGTAAGTTTTCTCATGGTATTGTCTTCTGTGATATTTAGAATGCAAAATAAGAGTTTTTGATCTGAATAACAAATAGACGAATAAAGGCTGAAGATGGATAATCTTTCGATCGCCGGCTACTCCACTCTAAGCGTTATCGTCCCGCCAATCTTATCGCCCGCTTTCAAGGGTTTTCTGAACGGGGCATAATAGCTGTTCAGGAACATTTCATTACCGGCTGTTACGAAATCGGCAACCAGGAAACGGATCCTGTCTTTTTCCAGCCATGAACGCCAGTGCTGTTGGCCGTTGGATGCGACTGTTACCTTACTTCCGGAAGGGGCGACAAGTCCGGCATACCAGATGTTACGGCGAGTAGAACGGAAATCGTTGCTTCCCAATTCATTATAATCCAGGCTCCATGACCAGGTAGGTTCTACCCGCGGGTCAATATGCGAAGGCAAGCCGGAATAGAACAGGTCGGCCTCTCCTACCGGACGGCTGATATGATCTTCAGGATATACACTCCACAGGCCGTCGCGACGCCAGAAGGTTTTATCGAAAGAGGCCGGAGCTTCGAATACCAATCCCCATTGACGGGGGTTGACATCGCCCAATGCATCGAACGAATACGTGACGGAGAGCTTCCCCCCTGCGTTTATATGTAACTGATAGCCGCCCTCAAACTCCTTATAACTACCTTTTACGGAGATCACTACGTCGTCGCCGGCCTTCGTTGCCTCTATTTCAGACACTTTCCACTCCGTACAGATGTCGTTAAACAAAGGGGTGTTTGCATTATGGTTCGGATAGCAGCCGCCACCATTCAACGGAAGCGCCATCAGCCACGGGCCACCGTTCAGGATTTCCTCTTTGCCTTGTTTCAGGGAAAGGATTTGTCCGGTGGTACGATCTACTTCACAGGTGAAGTTCTTGCCGGTGATACGGTATTTATCGTTACTTTTCTTTAGTTGGGTAGCAGCCGGGGACAGTTCCGGCAACTCATTCTGTACCTGTTTTCCAACGGGAATGATATATTCGTCCGCCATAAAACCGCGCGGATCGGTAAACGAGAGATAAAGTTCGTTTGCCTGCTGCGGATCAGCGATCGGAATACGTATCTGTCCGGTTTGTCCGGGTTCGATGGAGACGAAAGAGATGCCTTGTTCGTTACCGTACTTCCAGTTGATCTGCAACTCGTTGAAGTCGGTATAAGTATATCTGTTTTCCAGATCGACAGTCAGTTCACGGGCAGGAGACAGCTTTTCCGTATGCACGCGGATCGGGCTGTATATCTTTTTCATATCATAATATTCCGGTTTAGGACGACGCCAGCCGTCGATCGGCCCCCAGGGGCCATAGCCCACCGCATCCCCGTCAGGCAACTGGAAGATATCGTCGATACCCGACCAGATGGAGCCGCCCAGCACTCCGGCTGTCTTATACATATTATCCCATGTCGGGGACAAGGCCAATGCCCAGTCGCTACGTACGCCGGGGTCTGTCACCAGTTCGCTCCGGTTGTAGACATTGAGATGACAGTATTCACCGTAAATCATCGGGCGTTCGCTTTCGGCAGCTACCTTGTAACCGTTCGGCCCCGGATAATGGATATTGGCTATCGGAGCCGTGCTTCCCTGATTATTAAAACCGCCGTATGCCTGATCGTGGAAAGTATGCGGACGAGTCGGGTCGGCTTTCTTCACATAGACTTCCACCTGTGCAAACTCCTCGTTCCAGTACGATTCGTTTGCCATCGACCAGAAGATAACAGACGGATGATTGCGGTAGAACTGGATCGTTTCCATATTCGACTGCAGGACATAAGGGTAATATTTACTATCACGGTAATTCAGCGTCTTCCAGTTTTCGTTGGCATGGTGGCCAATCCAGCAAACCGGCGCTTCTACTTCCACGAACATTCCTAGCTCGTCGCAAAAATCCAGTAGTTCTTCACAGGGTGGATAATGCGAGGTACGGATAAAGTTACAGTTTGCAGCCCGGTAGAGTTCCACATCTTTCTGCTCCAGTTCGGGAGTCAGCACACGTCCGGTCAACGGATGGGCTTCGTGGTGGCAGACCCCTCTCAACTTAACGGCTTTTCCGTTCACCAGCAATTGGTTGCCTTTTACTTCCACTTCACGGAAGCCGAAACGTTTTTCGATCTGTTCCGTAGTAATGTCGGCAGTGCCCAGTTCCACCTTCATCGTATATAAATGCGGATGTTCGTTATCCCATTTCCGGGGATTAGCGACCTTGCCGTTCAGCCACCCTGTCCAGGTTTCCCCCGGAGCCAGTTGCGGTATCGACTGATCCAGCACCACCGGCAGCCCGGTAATCGACAAACGTGCAGCGACATTCTTTTCCGTGTTCTTTCCGGCATTCGTAACGGCCAGAAAGACTTTCAGGTCTGCATCTTCATACCGGTCGTCCAGGTCGGTCACGATACGCAGGTCGGAAATATGTACTTCGGGTACGGCAAACAAAGTTACCTTGCGGGTTATCCCTCCTATCTGGTGAGCGGCATACTGCGTCAGGCTACCCAGCATATCGGCCAGCGATTCACTACGAACCTTCAGTGCTAATCTGTTTTCGCCCTGTTGCAAAGCACCGGTCGCATCCAGCTCGAACGCAGTCATACCTCCCATGTGAGAACCTATCTCTTTCCCGTTCAGCCAGACTACGCATTCGCTGGATACGCCGTCGAAACGTAGTTTCACTTGCTTCCCTTTCCAGTCAGCAGGTAAAGTAAATGTCGTCTGGTAACCGCCAAAGCCGGCTGAATCGACTTTAAATCCCTGCATCGACCACTGTCCGGGAACGACAATCGGGTTCCAGTTTGCATCTGTCGCTTTACCGGTATAAAAATCAGCTTTCGGAGACGGATTGAACAACCAGGTTCCATTCAGCGAAAGTACCGGATTGTACATCCCCGGAACGCTGTAAGGAATGGTTGCATATACGGGTAGATGTTCTTCGGCATCTACCTCCGTATCGATCTTATAGGTTTGTGTATTCACCAGTGCCTGTTTTTGTTCGCCTTCAAACGGGATCGGCTTCCTGGGGTTCGATGAGTAAAGATTCAGTTCCGACACGAGGGCGTTCGGCCCTTTCAACACTTCAAATATCAGAACCAGCTGGCCGTAGGCAAATGCTTTCTTCGGCAGGTCGATCTTATAGCGTTGTTCCTTCCCGGCTTCAAGGGTAACAGGTGACTGCACTTCGTTTCCATCGGCTATGACCCGTTGTTGGCGCTCGCTATCAGACAGATAGACTACTTCCAGCTGATAATCGGCCTGTATATCCATCCGGTCAAAAGCATAGATAACTGTTCCACCGAAATTACAGGTCTTTGCGGCTGCGCTTCCGTCTATCCCGTCGGGCATCGTGTAATTATCTCCTTTTACCAGAAACGGCTGTTTACCGTTTACACCGCAATCATTTGTTGCCACCAGGTGCAACTTAGCCGTTTGGGCATTCAGTGTTACAACGAAAAGTAACAAGATCAGGGCACTCAGGACAGGTATTCTACTCCTGGATTGTTTAAGGTTATTCATTCTTTTTCCATTTAATTTATTCCACTGCAATATTACGAAGTTCCGGCCAATCCTTGCTTATAAGAAGGGAACCGATTAAAAGAACAGAGGGAACAAATAAAAAAGAAAAGTAGACAAAACGGAATTATACCTATCAAAGAGTAGGAAAACGATAAAACACCTGTATTCCATTAATTAATGGCCTTATTTCACAAAAAAGATATATTTATTAAATAATAATAGAGAACCATAGTGTTTTATCCAAATAGTTTACGTTCCTTTGCATCGCGAACAACAAGAAGTTTGAAAGCATATTGAACATCTGTTGCCGCTATTATTAATTTTTTTATTTTTATATTTATGAACATGTATGTTGGAAACCTTAGCTATAATGTTAGGGAATCAGATTTGAAAGAAGTTATGGAAGAGTACGGAACAGTTGATTCTGTAAAATTAATTATCGACCGTGACACAAGAAGATCTAAAGGTTTTGCTTTTGTTGAAATGCCTGACAATGCTGAAGCACAGAAAGCTATCAACGAATTGAACGGTGCAGAATATGCAGGCCGTGCAATGGTAGTAAAAGAAGCACTTCCCAGAAATTAATTAGCTGACATTATATTATTATATATCAGTAAGAAGAAGGATACTCCTATTGTGGAGTATCCTTTTTTTGTATCGTATCTCATAAGGTTTTACAACAAAACAGGTTTTATAACAAACCTGTTCTGTTGAACACGAATACTTATTCCGATTTCAAACTATCTACCGGATTGGCATTCGCCGCCCGCCAACTCTGGAACGTCACTGTCACGACCGTAATGATCAGCACAACAAGTAGAGCTACCAGAAATACCCACCAGTACATCGGTGTTTTATATGCGAAACTTTCTAACCATTTTCTAATACTATAGTAGCCAGCCGGTGCAGCTAAAGCGAAACAAATCAGCACAATATAAATATAGGAGCGGTTGAGCATCTCCAATATTTCCCCGTTAGTCGCACCATGCACCTTACGTACGCCGATTTCTTTCCGGCGATACTGCGTATCAAATACTACCAAACCAAATACCCCCACAAGTGATATGATAATCGCCAGTATGCTGAAGACCATTATCAGGCTACGCAGATTTTCCTCCTTATGGTACAGATTATCGAATACCGTATCATAGAACTGCACATCAAACGGATAAGCCGGATCAATGTCTGCCAATGTTTTACGGATATGATTGACAGCCGCACGTGCATCGGTTCCTGCTTTCAGACGGACATAAGAAACAGGCATCGGGTAAGGGATCTTCCCCACCACAAAAGCAATATTGTTCTCTCCATTGCGAAGTGAAGTAAACTTTACGTTTTCGGTAAACCCTACGATTCGTCCCGGTATCCAGGATTCCAGAATATCTCCCGTTTCCATATCTACAGCTAATTTAGCCGTATGGTTAAATATATAAACAGGAGCTTCCGATAATTCATCAGACAAAGAAAAATCGCGTCCCTCTTCAATCGGAATACCCATCACCCGAAGAAAATTTGATGAAGCCATAATCATAAAGAAGTGGAATTCCTTTTGTTTCAATACTGCTCCATTGGTATTATATCCATCCTTTGAAGCAACTTTCTCCATCGCAAAAGCAACATCTTCAATCCCGGGAAACTCTTTCAACCGATTTACATACGTTTCATGGTGTTTAGTGTAAAGTTCTCCACTCAGCTCTACGATAGCGATCTGGTCTTTATCGAAACCAAGTGAGAAACTACGCATATAATCATTTTGCAACCGGACGAAGCTGGCTCCGATGATCAGCAGGATGGAGACTATAAATTGTACGCTAATCAGAACCGTACGCAGTTTACGACCCGAAGGAGAGAGTCCGAAACTCCCTTTCAGCACTAATGCAGGCGGGAAAGATGTCACATACCAGGAAGGATATAATCCGGCAACCACACCTGTTACCAATGCAACAAGTCCGGTAAGCAGGACAATAGGCAAATTCTTCTGAATGCTCAGATCAGCCTCCACAAATGGTAAAGCAGTAGCCTCGCCAAGCATCCAAACCAACACCAGACTGATCAACCAGGCTATAAGACTGACAATAGCAGCTTCAGCCAATAAAGCGTTTCGTAATAATGTATCGGAACTACCCAATACTTTCTGAGTATTGATACTTTTGATACGAAGAGGCGTCAGGGCCGTACTGAAATTAGTAAAATTGATGGCAGCAACAATAATGATCAATAATGCTATAAAGAACAGCAACAGAGTCACTTCCTTATTCCCGCTACGGAAGATCATACCATCCTGGCTTTCATTCAAATAGTAAATATCAGTCAATGGAGTCAGTTTGAGCTTCTCGTCCTTTTTACCTATCTTACCAAAATCAAAATGAGTATTGAAGTTATCAATTACATCCTGGGCAGCTCCGGCATCATCCAGCAATACATAACAAGCAAAATTACTAGCTTCGAAATTATCCCGCTGGAAGGTCGGCCCGATAGCCGTATAAATCAGGTTCCTCACCTGGGTATTGCCCGGAAAGTCTTTGTAGACAGCACCAACTGTATACTCCCGGTTATCTTTTGTCTGTACGGCTTCTTCGGCATGCAACACCTTACCTACAGCCGGCTGATTACCGAATATTTTACGTGCGGTACTTTCGGGCAAGATCAGTTTATCAGGATCATTCAGACAGTCTATATCTCCTTCCAGTATTGGAAAATCGAAGACACGAGTAATTCCGGGATTACAGGTATATACCGGTTCACGATAACCGATCTTTTCCCCATTCTCTATAACTGAGAAATAAATTGCCGGATTATATGGATAAATCAATGATCCGGCTTCGATATGCGGAGACGAATTCATAACAGTCTCAACAAATCCACGAGGCATAATAAGGCCAAATGTTCCGGGAGTTCCTAATTCCACTCTGAATACCCTTTCAGAAGTAGAATGACAGCGGTCGAAACTACGTTCATAATTTACCTGTATCAGGATAACGATAAAAGCAGCAAAAGCCACTGCCAGTCCGGCCACATTCAAAAAGGTAGCCATCTTGAAACGACGCAGCACACTCAAGAAGTTTCTTAGTATTGTTTTCATTATCATTTATGTTTTGTTATAAACATTCAAATTGCATGCCAAAACAGTAATACGCAACATATCAAACAATTACGCAATCGATCAGTAAACAACAATGTCTAATAATTAGACACTGATGTCAAATTATTAGACATTGATAATGAAATATATAAAGCCTTCTTATTCTGACTTTATGCTTTCCACCGGATTCGAATTGGCCACCTGCCAGTTCTGGTAAGTAACTGTTATAAAAGTGATGGCCGAAACAATAACAAAGGCTACCAGAAATACCCACCAATATATCGGCGTACGGTAAGCAAAGTTTTCCAACCAACAGTACACGCCATAGAAAGCAACCGGAGCCGCCAGAACAAAACAGATCAACAGGATCAAAAGATAGCTTTTGTTGAACATAAACAGTATCTCTGAAGTAGAAGAACCTAATACCTTCCGTACTGCCACTTCCTTGCGTTTGTGCTCACTTTCGAAAATGACCAAGCCAAAAACACCGACAACAGAGATAAATATAGCGATCAGACTGAACAGGGTTATCAGGTTACTTATCTTCAACTCCTTGTCGTACGTATGTTGCAACACCTCATCGTAAAAAGAAACTTTGAACGGATAGACAGGATCGATCTTGCTCAGCGAAGCTTTTACATGCTCCATTGCACCCCATAAGTCGCTACCGGCTTTTACTTTTACATAAGCTGTACTGTAATAGCGGACCCCGTCATTTCCCTTCCAATACTTTCCTCCGATATAAAAAGCCATTGGCGATACTTCGTTACGGAAAGAAGCAAACTTGATATTTGGAATAATTCCGGCAATCTCTTCCCCTTCTACCAACTCACCCACTACCAGGTCATACATCTCGCGTGCCTTTTCATTAAAGATATATGTTCCTTTATCTTTCAAATCATCTTCCTGCCGGAAATCACGACCTTCAATTACTTTTATTCCCATGACATGCAAGAAACTCGGGGAAACCGGGATACATTGGAAATCGATATTCCTGTCCTTATAATCCCGTCCCCAACCCATATAATAGTCCCGGCTCGCCAAGATCTGGTCTGCACACGTGATAGCATCTATCCCTGAAAATGTTTTCATTTCACTTTCCAACACATCCAGGTTTTTATTGATCTTACCGTTCAGCTCGATAACAATCAGTTCGTCCTTATCGTATCCAAGCGGCGCACTTTGCATATAATGGTTTTGCAGGAACATGAATAGCGAACCGATAATCAGGATAAAGGATGCTATAAACTGAATACTAACCAGCGTACTCCGCAACGCACGTCCTTTAGGCGACAGCCCGAAGCTTCCTTTCAACACCAGGGCCGGTGGGAAAGAGGTTATGTAGCAGGCCGGATAAGCCCCTGCCAACGCACCGACCAACAAAGCTATGATTCCTGTAACACCGATAATTTTCCATTGCGCCCCGAAAGACATATCGGCATCCACCAGAGAAGCAATAAACGAATTTTCCGCCAGGTGCAACGCCACCAGCGAAATCAAATATGCCACAAAACTGATAATGACTGCCTCACCCAGCAAACTCAGCCGCAGCAGGCCGTCTGAACTACCGAGCACCTTCTGCGTATTGATACTCTTTATACGCATCGGCGTCAATGCCGTACTGAAGTTTGTAAAATTGATACCGGCAATCAGCAGTATTATGAAAGCGATGGCAAATAGCACCTGTACCGTCTGGCGACTGGCTTTCGGCATCGAATCGTAAGAAACGTTGGTCAGGAAATGTAATTGGGTAAGCGGAGTAATATGCAGGTCGATTTTATCTCTTTCCCAGTCAAGATCAGAACCGGCCATTTTTGTTTTATCAAAATTCTTTTTGAAGTTTTCCTTCACATCTTCCGTATTTGCCGGATCATCCATGCGGAAAAAGAAAAAATAATTACTGTTGCCCCACTCATCGTAATTTTCTTTCGGATCCATCTGCATATAAATTATATTGCGGACAGATGAATTACGGGGAAAATCTTTAAAAACACCGTTGACGGTAGCGACTACCTTTCCCGATGTCCCACTCATCAATTGTTTACCGATAGCCGATTCATTACCGAACAGGCGATGCGCTATACTTTCAGGAATCATGACTGAACTTGGTTGTTCCAGCGCTGTTTCATCGCCTTCCACCATATCGAAATGGAAAACACGGGTAAAGTCGGGTGTCACTGTCGCAATCGGATCCTTAAAATTTTGTATCTCACCGTTCCGTTCGATACTGTAAAACCTGTCGGAATCCCATAATGTCATAAGAGCTCCGGCCTTGATATGCGGCGACGATTCTGTAAAAGCCCTTGCCAGAGGACGGCTCATAACTGCTATCAGTTCTCCCTGGTATTGCATATCCATCCGGTAGATTGCTTCGGATTCCGGCTGACAGGAATCGAACGTATAATCATAACTCACCTGCATCATGATCACCATAAATGCCGCGAAAGCAATGCTCAACCCCAGAATATTCAATAAAATGGCCATCTGGAAGCGGCGGAAAATGCTGATAAAGTTTCGTAATATCGTATTCATATTGATTTTTTTACTTAATTCAATCAAATTTCATGCCAGAACGATAACTCTTTAGCAATCAAAAACATTAGCTATACAAATTAAAAATGAATGTCTAATAATTAGACATATGTGTCAAATTATTAGACATTCATAAAGGGAAACAAAAAATACGGTCACTCCGTCTTCATACTATCCACCGGATTGGAATTGGCGACCTGCCAGTTCTGGAAAGTAACGGTTATAAAGGTAATGACCGATACGATTACAAAAGAAACCAGAAAAACCCACCAGTACATCGGCGTGCGATAAGCAAAGTTTTCCAACCAGCGATACACGCCATAGAATCCTACCGGAGCTGCCAGCAGGAAGCAGATTACCAGAATAAACAAATATCCTCTATTGAACATGACCAATATCTGCGATGTAGAAGATCCCAGAACTTTACGGACAGCGACCTCTCTCCTCCTGTACTCGCTCTCGAACACAACCAATCCGAATACACCGACAATAGAAATAAAGATGGCTATCACACTGAATAAGGTAATCAGATTACTGATCTTCAACTCCTTCACATATGTCCGCTGCAATATCTCATCATAGAAAGAAACCTTGAAGGGATAAACCGGATCGATCTTTGTTAACGATGTTTTCACATGTTTCATTGCAGCCCGCAAGTCGCTACCGGCTTTTACCCTGACATAAGCGGCACTATAATACTTATTTCCCTCATCTCCCCAACGGTACTTTCCCCAGACATAAAAAGTCATGGGCGATACTTCGTTGCGGAAGGAAGCAAACTTCACATCCGGCATAAAACCGATTATCTCATCTCCGTTGATTTTATCGCCCAGTTCCAGATCGTATGTCTGACGGGCTTTCTCATTAAAGATATAGCATCCGGTATCTTTCAGATCGTCTTCAGGTCGGAAATCACGGCCTTCCGTCACCTTTATCCCCATTGCATGCAGGAAAGAAGGGGTAACAGGAATACATTGGAAGCTGATTTCCCGGTCTTTATAGTCACGTCCCCACCCCATATAATAGTCATGACTTGAAAGTACCTGTTCGGAACAAGCCAGCTCTTCAATCCCGGAGAATGTCTTCAACTCGCTCTCCAATACACCCAGATTCTTATTTATTTTACTATTCAATTCAATAATGATCAGCTTGTCTTTATCATATCCCAGCGGTGTATTTTGCATATAGTGGTTCTGTAAATACATGAACATGGCACCGATAATAAGGATAAAGGAAGCGATAAACTGGATGCTGACCAGCGTACTGCGAAGTACCCGTCCCTTGGACGACAACCCAAAACTTCCTTTCAACACCAACGCCGGCGGAAAAGAAGTGATGTAATAAGCAGGATATCCTCCGGCTAACACTCCGACAACCAATGAGATAATAGCCGTCGCAACAATAATCTCCGATTGTGCCGAAAAAGCCATATCCGCATCCAGCAGGGAAGCAATAAAAGATTTGCTTGCCACAAACAACATTCCCAGCGATATCAGATAAGCCACCACACTCACAATGACAGCTTCCGCCAGCAAACTCAGACGAAGCACATTATCCGGACTGCCCAATACCTTCTGCGTGTTGATACTCTTTATACGCATCGGGGTAAGCGCCGTACTGAAATTAGTGAAGTTGATACCGGCTATCAACAGGATAATGAAAGCGATGGCAAACAGAACACGTACCGTCTGCCGGCTAGCTTTCGGCATTGTATCGTAAGAGGTATTAGTCAGAAAATGTAATTCGGGAAGTGGCGTGAGGCGCAAGTCCAGTCCGCCGCTTTCCCAGGTAAAATCTTTACCGAACTGAAGAGTCGCATCGAAATTCTTCTTAAAGTTCTCTTTTACATCTTCTATGTTGGCCGGATCATCCAGACGGAAAAAGAAATGATAATTATTGTTTCCATAGGCATCATAATTCTCCTTCGGGGATATCTGCCTGTAAATTATATTTCGCATGGAAGAGTTACGAGGGAAGTCCTTAAAAACACCGCTGATTGTATAGAGGGTATTCCCCGTTTCCACGCTCATCAGCCGTTTACCCATTGCCGATTCATTGCCGAAAAGACGACGCGCCATACTCTCGGGAATGATAGCAGTCTCCGTTTGATCCAAAGCCGTTTCATTCCCTTCCACCATATCAAAATGGAATACGCGGGTAACACCGGATGTAACTCCCGTTATCGCATCCTGGTAATTTTGCCTTTCCCCGTTATGTTCCACATAGTAAAACACCTCCGAATTCCACGAAGTCATAATCATGCCTCCCTTCACATGTGGCGACGATTCCGTAAAAGCTCTCGCAAAAGGACGACTGACCACAGACCCTAACCCTCCTTCATATTCCTTATCCAACCGGAAAATTGCATCAGCCTGCGGCTGGCAAGAGTCGAATGTGTAGTCGTAATTCACCTGCATCATTATCACCATAAAGGCGGTAAAGGCGATACTTAACCCCAGTATATTCAGCAATGTCGCCATTTTGAAACGGCGAAGCACGCTGATGAAGTTTCTTAAAATAGTTTTCATATACAATTAAATTATTACTTCGATTTAAGATTGTCTATAGAATATCTATATCAATAGATACGTAATAATTTAATCAACGTTGCATAATTGTTATTCCTTTTTAAAACTATCTACCGGATATACATTGATTGTTCTCCATCTAAGACCTGTAATATATAATAAATAAGCCCTTGGATATCCAAGGGCTTATTAAACAATCCGGCAATCCGGAACTGTACTAAAATAATTCTACAAAAAACAATATAAACTATTCATTCTTGATACTGAATACCGGATTCTCTCTTGCCGCCCGCCAGTTCTGGAAAGTAACCGTAATGATCGTGATCATGGAAACCAGGATAAAAGCTATGACAAATACCCACCAGTAAATCGGGGTCTTATAAGCAAAACTTTCCAACCATTTATTTATTGAATAGAAAGCAACCGGGGCAGCCACAACAAAACAAATACATAATATATATACATACGTCTTATTAAACATTATCAGAATCTCGGAAGTAGTCGATCCCATCACTTTGCGTATACCGATTTCCTTTTTCCGGTATTGGCTGTCGAATACCACCAGGCCAAATACTCCTACGATCGAGATAAATACAGCGATCATACTGAACAAAGTGATCAACGAACTCAGGCTCTCTTCTTTTTCATACAATGTATTCAAAACCTGGTCGAAGAACTTAATATCAAACGGGTAATCCGGATGTATCTCTCCCAATACCTCTTTTACGTGAGTCATCGCCGCACGCATATCCGAACCGGCCTTTACTTTTACATAAGCATATGCAGCACCTCCACTATATCCTGTACCCCGTACGTAGAAAGCCATCGGAGTCACTTCCGTACGGAAGGAAGCAAACTTTATATCCGGGATAAAACCTACCACATCGGCATCCTGAATCTTATCGCCCAGCACAAGTTCATAGAGATTCTTCGCCCGCTCATTAAAGATAAACGCACCATTAACCGTTAAGGCATCTTCTTCCCGGAAATCCCGGCCTTCATTTACATGGATATTCATTACTTTCAGGAACGACGGGTCTATCGGCATACACTGGAATTGTATGGTTTGTCCTCTCAACTCACGCCCCCACTCCATATACTGATCCTGGCTCGATAACATAAACTCGCCATAGGTCACATCTTCAATGCCGGCAAAAGACTTCAAACGACTCTCGAAAGCATCCGAGCTCTTCAGTATAGGCGCAGTAATACTCGTCACGATCAACTGATCCTTATCATATCCCAACGGGCTGCTTTGCATGAAATTATTTTGCAGATACATAAACATGGATCCGATGATCAGCACAAAAGAAGCGATGAATTGTATGCTGATAAGCGCATTACGCAATACCCGTCCCTGAGGGGACAAACCGAAACTGCCTTTCAGCACCAATGCCGGTGAGAAAGAAGTCATATAATAAGAAGGATAAAGCCCCGCCAATAAACCGGTCAGCAGTGCGATCAGACCTGTTACAGTAAGCAACAGCGGATGCGCAGCGAAAGACATATCGGCATCGACTAACCCCGCAACAGGAGTTTTCGCAGCAATATAGACGAACCATAAAGCCAACAAATAAGCTACCACACTGATACAAACCGCTTCCATCAAGAGGGAGAAACGTAATACTCCGTCAGAGCTACCCAATACCTTTTGCGTATTGATACTCTTTACACGCATCGGAGTCAGGGCTGTACTGAAGTTGGTAAAGTTTATGCCTGCAATGATCAGTATAATCAATGAAATAGCAATAAGAACCAGTACGGTCTGCCTGCTCGATTTAGGAGTCATATCGAAAAGTACATCCGTAGTATAATGTACATCTTGTATACGAGTGAGACGGAAATTCGGTTCACCGGAGTACCACGACATATTCTTTCCCAGATCATCTTTCCTGTAATATTCCAGAAAGTCATTTACCAGTTCTTTGGCCGATTCAGGATTGTCGAGCCGGATATAAAAGTTGTAGCTGGAATTACCCCAGTCATGCAAATCCTGCTTTTCATCCAGTTTCGTAAACACTGCATTCCGGATGATACTATTACGGGGAAGATCCTTATAGACACCACCAATCGTATAACCACCTTCTTTTGTTGTAAAATAACCGGCCAACCGTCCTTTACTCTCTTTCGCAGTGATCCGCTTACCGATAGCCGATTCCTGTCCGAAAATCTTCTGCGACAGGCTTTCCGGTATCAATACTCTATCCGGTTCGTTCAGGGTTTCGGCCGAGCCTTCCAGCATTTCGAAATCGAATACATCCATGAAAGAAGGATCGACAGCAATAGTCGGTTCCATATAGGTATCTATAAACCCTCCCCGGTCTATCCCATAAAAGGTTTCATTGTAGAAAGGAATAGTAACTGCACCGGCCAGAATATGCGGAGAGAAATCAGTAAAAACGTTACATAACGGACGCGAGAGGACAACCTGTGTCGATGATTTATCCCATTGCAATTCTACCCGATAGATATTATCGGCATTCTTATGGAATGTATCGAAGTTCTTATCATAGTCTACCTGCATCATGATCACCATAAAAGCGGCAAAGGCAACAGATAGTCCCAGGATATTAAGAATTGTCGCCATCTTGAAGCGGCGCAATACACTGATAAAGTTACGAAGAATTGTTTTCATTAGATGTACTTTTTATTTAGATTGATTCAAATTGCGTGCCAAAACAGCCAACACACTAAATATCAGAATATTGAATATTCAAAGAATTATAGTATATGTCTAAATATTAGACACTGGTGTAAAATATTTAGACATAAAGAGTATATTAATTATCCCTGATATTCTCTACCGGATTGGAAATAGCCGCCTGATAGCTTTGTACTAATACGGTAATAAAAGAAATAATCAGACAGAACAACCCGGCAGTGGCATATATCCACGGTGAAAGTTCGATACGATAGGAATAGTCTGCCAGCCATCCGTTCATAAAGTACCAGACGAGCGGTACAGCAATCACGAAAGCGATTGCCACATACATCAGAAAAGCCTTTACTAACCGGATAAGAACCTGTGCGTTTGTTGAACCGAATACTTTACGCACGGCTATTTCGGACGAACGTTGCTGTATGAAATAAGTCGACATAGCCAACAACCCCAACAACGAGATAAGGACAGCGATCACGGCAAAGATCATTACAATCTTTAAAGTCCTTTTCTGGGCTGTAAACGATTTTTCAACCTGTTCATTGATAAACATTCCCGAAAACTCCAGACCTGTCAACTTCTCATAGACAGCTGCCACCTCTTTACGGGCCACAAACGGATCTCCTTTTACTTCGACAGTGATACTACGCAGTCTCACATCATCCCTATTCGAACAAATCATTACGACTGTCGGACGTTTCGCTGTCAGGATATTATTCAACTGGAAATCTTTAACGATACCGGCCAGCGGTACTTCCTCCCAATTCCTTTGTTTGTAAGAACGGGCATCCTCCGGTAATTCCAATACCTTCATAAACTCCTCGGAAAGATAGTAGCGCACAGTTCCCGCCACCTGATTATCCCGCAGGATTTCAAAACCGAGCATATCGAAAAAGGTCTTATCTCCACGGAACTCCTGCGAACTGATATTCTTACCGTCGTAAACACCGGTAAAGTTCATTCCCATACTGAAAGGAGTACCTTCCGACACCCCGACCCGGTTTACACAGGCCAGCTGTTCCAATTCGTTCACCAGGGTGTAACCGGTCTTACGATCCGGCAACTCCCCTCCGTAAATATCGATGATATTGGTCGAATTATAGCCTAACGGGGCATTGACCAGATATCTTATCTGCAAAAACATAGTAATCGAAGCAGCAACCAGACAGATCGTTATCACATTCTGAAAAATAATGAAGAACTTGCTGAATACCATCTTTGTCTGTTTACGGAAAGTTCCCCTCACCACTTCGATCGGTTTTGCATTCGAAATCACGATAGCCGGTAATAGCCCGGCCACAAATCCGGTCAGGGTGATCAGAAGGATGACAATCAATCCATTCAGCGGAGTAACCATTTCGGTAATATCTATCTTTTTCTGCAACAGGTCGCTGGCAAAGGGAGCAAAGAAAAAGGCCAGCAATAAACCGAGCAGAAAAGAAATCGTAGTCAACATGGTAGATTCCATGATCAGGCGCGCAAACAGCTCTTTCCGCGAAGAGCCCAGTAAACGCCTGGTAGCCATCTCTTTTGCCCGGAAACCTGTTTGTGCCACTGTCAGGTTGATATAATTGATAATGGCAAACAACAGGATAAGCAGGCCGACCGATAATAAAATAACTACAAATTTATAATCACCCCTCTCTATCGTAACCGACCCGAGTTGTCCTTCCGGTTCCCAGAAATACAGCTTCTTCAGTGGGATAAACTCTACAACAGTCGACAACTCCCGTTCATATATCCAAAAGAATGTTTTAAACCAGTCCTTTATTTCTTCCGACCGCGAAGATATATCGGCTCCGGCACGTTCCATAACAAACACATTGACGGCTCCGGCACTGTTATAATTATCGAACATATCATATCCTACTGCCTTCAGATTATCTACCCGTGCCAAAATATCTTTATCGGGGATAACGGAATGCCGTATATCCTTCATCACTCCGTTAACAACCAGGGTCAGATCCTCTTTGACACGGATCGTTTTCCCCATCGGATCCTCATTTCCAAAATATTTGTTGGCAAAAGACTCGGATATCACTGCATAGTTTTTAGCAGCCAACGCCTGCTCCCAATTACCTTTTACCAAAGGGAAATTGAAGAAATCGAAAAAAGTCGTATCGACAAGCATCAGGTTTACCGTCAGGGCCTGGTCACCGTTCTGAATAGGAAGATGGTCAAAGATGTTACAGAATACATGGCATACTTTTTCAATCTCCGGATAACGTTCTTCCAGACGGTACCCAATCTCAAAAGCAGATCCTATATCCCTCCCGTTACTTAATTCATAAATACGTTCCGCTTTTTCGTGATAGCGATCGGTCGACAGTTCACCGACTACATAACTGGCAATCAAAATCACAAACATCAGTGATACGGATAAGCCGAACAGGTCGATAGCCGTGTAGGCCTTGTTCCTCCCTAAGAAATTAAAGAAGGATTTAAAATTCAAAATATTACTCATGGTTCATCAACAATTTGGTTTTACTCACACCTTATATTACTACTATTCATTAGATACTTTATTCTATTCAAAATGCGTGCCAAAAGGGATAACACACTAAACACCAACCATATAAACCTATACATAAAAAGAAGTCCTGTCCAATAATTGGACAGGACTGTCTAGTTTCTTTACAAATCAATATCGTTCATCCGGAAGGATCAATTATCCTTTATATTCTCTACCGGATTAGTTGTTGCCGCCTGATAGCTCTGTATAAATACGGTTACAAATGAAACCAGCAGACAGAACAATCCGGATACGACAAATATCCACGGAGACAACGTGATCCGGTATGAATAATCGACCAGCCAACCGTTCATGAAATGCCAGATCAGCGGTATAGCGATGATAAAGGCAATCGCCACATAGGTAAGGAATGCTTTAACCAACCGGACAAGAACTTGTATGTCCGTTGAACCGAAAACTTTACGTACGGCTATCTCGGAAGAACGTTGCTGGATAAAATAGGTCGACATGGCCAGCAATCCCAACAGGGAGATCAGGATGGCGATGAAGGCAAAGATCACTACGATGGTTAGTGTTCTTTCCTGAACGGCAAACGATTCTTCAACCTGCTCATCCATAAACTTACCGGTGAAGTCCATGCCGGTCACCTGTTTAAAAGTGTCGGCTACTTTCTGGCGGGCAGCATAGGGATCACCGCTCACTTCAACGAGAATGTTCCAAGGCTTATCTTCAAGATCTTTCGGGTTATCTTTCAGGATGATGATCATCGGGCTGTTCTTTTGTAGGATGTTGCGCAGCTGGAAGTCACGTACGATACCCGCCAGGGGCTGGGTGCCCCAGTGGGAAAGGTCGACGGTACTGGCATCGTCGGGCAGTTCCAAGGCACGCATGGCACTCTCGGTGAGATAATAGCGAGACGAATTGGCCACGTGGTTGTCACGCAGGAACTCAAAGCCGAGGATGTCGGCATACGACTTGTCGCAACGGAGCATCTGGAAGCTGATTTTCTTACCGTCCGCGTAACGGGCAGTGTAATTCATTCCCATATTGAAAGGGGTTCCCAGTCCGGCTCCGACACGATCGACGCTGGCCAGTTGTTTCAGTTCGTTCATAAGCGTGAAACAGGTCTGCTCGTCGGGCAGCTCCATACCGTTTATGTCGATAATGTTGGTCGTATTATAGCCGAGAGGAGCCTTAATCATATATCTCACCTGCAAAAACATGGTAAGCGAAGCGGCAATCAGGCAGATGGTAATAGTATTCTGAAAGACGATGAAGAACTTGCTAAACACCATCTTCGTCTGCTTACGGAACGTACCGCGTACTACTTCGATAGGCTTGGCATTGGAGATCACAATGGCCGGCAACAATCCAGAGATAAAGCCGGTGAGGGCGATCAGGAGTATCACGATCATACTGTTCAATGGAGTGAACATGCCAAGCAGATCGATCTTCCTATCCAACAGATTACCGGCATACGGAGCGAATACGAAAGCCAACAGCAATCCGAACAGGAAAGAAACAGCCGTCATCAGCGTCGATTCCATGATCAAACGTGAGAAAAGTTCCTTACGCGATGAGCCAAGCAGACGACGGGTAGCCATCTCTTTAGCACGGAAACCGGTTTGTGCTACCGTCAGGTTGACATAGTTGATTATAGCGAAGATCAGGATGAGCAGGCCTACGGACATCAGGATCATAACGAATTGCCAGTTACCGCGCTCGATAGTGTACATACCCCAGGGACTGGTTTGTTCCCAGAAATAAAGTTTCTTCAGAGGCACAAAATGGATACCCTTCGATTTGTCTTCTTCAAATGACCGGAGGAAGGTTGCGAAATATTCGCGGATATCGGCCGAGCGCGCAGTAATGTCAGCACCAGCCCGTTGCATCACGAAAACGTTGGTGGCTCCATAACTGTTATAGTTGCCGAACACGCCTTCATCCTCTGCCAGAAGGTGAACATTTTCGATCCGGAAAAGGATATCCTGATAGGGGATAACGGAGTTGCTGATATCTTTCATAATCCCGTTGACAGTCAGCGATAATTTGTCGTTGATACGGATGGTTTTACCCATCGGATCTTCATCGGCAAAATAACGGTTGGCAAAAGATTGGGAAATCACGGCGGAGTTTCTGGCTGCCAATACAGTGTTCTTATCTCCTCTTACCAGCGGAAAACTGAAAAAGTCGAAGAAGGTGGTATCGGCAAGCATCAGGTTGGCGGTCAGGTTCATATCACCTTTCTGAAGCGGCGTTTTATCAAAAACGCGTGTTATGACATGACATACTTTTTCAATCTCCGGATAACGTTCTTCCAAGCGATAACCTATCTGATAGGCAGACCCCATATATTCACCATCAGTCAGCACATAGGTACGATCCACGTTTTCATGATAGCGATCGGTCGTCAGCTCGCTGGTCACATAAGTGGCGATCAGGATAACGAACATTAATGATACCGACAGACCGAACAAGTCGATGATAGTATATCCTTTATTCCGTGCCAGGAACTTAAAGAAAGATTTTAAGTTTAATAGATTACTCATAATATATTATTGTTTAATTATTCACTCTTGACACTATTCACCGGATTCTCATTAGCCGCTTTCCAGTTCTGGAACGTGACCGTCAGCATGGTAATAGCCGCCACAATCACAAAGGCCAGTGCAAATACCCACCAATAGATCGGTGTCTTGTCGGAGAAGCTCTCCAACCATTTATGTACGCCATAATAAGCGAAAGGAACAGCGATAACGAAGCAGATCGCCACAATACGCAGATAAGACTTATTGAACATATTCAGGATCTCTCCTACCGTCGCCCCGAATACTTTACGTACTCCGATCTCTTTACGGCGATATTGTGTTTCAAAGACAACCAAGCCAAAGACGCCTACGATCGACAGTACAATAGCCAGCAGGCTGAACAAAGTTATCATCTTTTTCAAATACTGTTCCTTATGATAGAGGTTATCTAACATCGTATCGTAGAAGTTAATATCGAGCGGATAGGTTGGATCGATTTCTGCCAGCGATTGCCGGATATGGTCGATGGCCTCCGCCATATTCGTCCCGGCATTCAGACGTATAAAGGAGACGGACATCGTCTCTCCCGGATCGACAATGAAAGAAACGGGGGTACCCGACTGGCGGAGTGAGGTTAGTTTCAGATCGTTTACAAAGCCGGCTATGCGTGCTTCACCTTTCCAGAACTTATCGAGGGCGTGCCCGGCTTCCAGCTGGAATGTCTTTTGAGTAGTGCTGTTATATATAAAGGTAAGGACAGAATCTCGGCCGTCCGACTCGGTGAAATCGCGCCCATCGATCACCGGGATATCCATTACACGCAGAAAGTTGGGGGATACGGTAATCCAGGGTGTGTTGATCTCTTTCCCATTGTAGTAGGTGGAGCTAGTGGAGTAAACATCTTGCAAGCCGAATTTCTGGTTGGAAAAAGCTACGTCGGCAATACCGGAATAGGATTTTAATTTGTCGACATATACGTCTTTGGCATTTTTGTAGATATTCTGGTTCAATGTAACCACTGCGATCTGGTCTTCGTTGAACCCGCGATCGAAAGAACGCATATACTTATTCTGTATCTGGATGAATGAGGCACCGATAATCAGGCCGATCGACACGATATACTGGAAGCCAATCAGCACAGTGCGCAGTTTACGCCCGGAAGCAGACAAGCCGAAACTACCTTTCAGCACCAAGGCAGGTTGGAAAGAGGTCATATAGCAAGCCGGATAGGCACCGGCTGCCAGTCCCAACAGCAAGGCGATCACTCCCATTATTACTAATAAGTAGAAATGGTTTAACGGATTCGTATCGGCTTCTACAAATGATAATATATTCATCCTGTTTAAGAAGAAAAGCAACAGGAGGGATAGCATAAATGCCAGAATACTGATACCTACTGCTTCTGTGATCAGTCCGCGGCGCAAGCTGCCGGTGGTGCTGCCCAGTACTTTCTGTGTATTGATACTCTTGATGCGCAACGGGGCTAGTGAGGTACTGAAGTTAGTAAAGTTAATCCCAGCGATAATGATTACCAGGAATGCAATCAGGATAAGCAAGCGTACTGTTTCAGGGTTACCTTCTTTGAATATACCTTCCTGTAGGCCTTTGACATAGTAGGTGTCGGCCACGGGTAATAGCTTCAACCGGGATGTTTCGGGGAAGTCGTGTGATGCGTAATCGAAGGTTTTATTGAATGTTTCTTCCACTATTTCTTTCGAGTCAGGTGAGTCGAGCAAGACATATCCGATAAAACCCTGCGAACCCCAGTTATTCTCCAGGCTCTTATTTATCTTTACATAGATAGCGTTGTACATCTGTGAGTTGGAAGGGAAATCCCGGTAGACGCCCCCCACGGTGAAGGTTTTTATATCTTCCCGCATATAGACTTTTTCATTCATGTGGAGTTGCTGTCCAACAGCGGGTTCATTGCCAAAGAGCCGATTTGCAATGCTTTGTGGGATCAATGCTTTCTCAGGATCCTGCAAACAATTGTCATCCCCTTCCAGCAGGGTCGGATTGAAAACCTGCAGTATTTCAGGTGTACAGGCGGAGAACTGTTCGATAAAGCCGTTTTTCTTTCCATCCTTCTCGACAGTAAAATACATTTTCCCATTAAACTGCGCCGCCAATGCTGTAATCAATGTACCGGCTTTAATATGCGGTGAAGAGGTTGTTACAGCTTCCATGAAGGGGATAGGTAAAATGGCTGCATAAGGATCATCCACATCTTTATGGTGTTGAACACGGAAGATCCGGTCGTAATCAGGATAACACCGATCGAAATTATGCTCATATTCGACCTGCATCATAATCACCAGAAAAGCCGTAAAAGCAACGGTCAGCCCTACAATATTCAGAAAGGACGCCATCTTGAAACGGCGCAGTACGTTAATAAAGTTACGCAATATCGTTCTCATCAGTACAATGTTTTTTGTTATTTCATCTTCTATGCTTTCCAACGTTCAAATTGCGTGCCAAAACTACAAACAACTAACTATCAACCATATACAATCAAACATAATTCAACATCTGTCAAAATATTGGACAGTCCTGTCTAGTTTTTTTACATGCGCCAGGACTACTGAGACAGCACGCTAGCTCTATAGTACGGCACCTTCAGCCCTATAGGGTGAGGTTGCTTACTCTATAGGGTGGCATCACCTACCCTATAGGGAAAAGCGTACTACTTTATAGGGAAAAGCGTAAGCCTTTTTCTGAACGGGTAGGCACCGGTTCGCCAACGGGTAGGCACCCATTTAAAATAGCTCCCGACCTATTTCTAACAGGTCGGGAGCTAATTTTATCCTACACCGCAGCTATCGGATATTTATTCTGAAAAATGTTTTTGGGAATTTCGGGTTCATGCCTTCATTCAGCCATTATTTTACTGAAAATATGATAGTTACCATATGAACCCGGTATTCAGTTTGCCTTCATCTGAAAATTGCGGGTTCATCGGATGAAGGCAAAAAGGAAGTGCCTTCATATCTACACCCATTGCATATCAATAGATAAACAATTAAATGAAGGCATGAAGGCACTTTTTCCGAAAACAGCTATCATAAGTTATTTACCAGCTATACTATCCACCGGATTGGCATTGGCTGCATAGTAACTCTGAACGAACACGGCTACAAATGAGATCAACAGGCAGAAAGCACCGGACGCTATAAAGATAAGCGGATTCAGACTGATCCTGTATGAATAATCCGACAGCCATTGCTTCATAATATACCATATAATCGGTGTTGCGATGACAAACGCTATTGCCACATAATTCAGAAATGTACCAACCAACCGCATCAATATCGCCTTATTATCCGATCCGAATACTTTGCGGACAGCTACCTCCTGAGAACGTTGCTGAATAAAGTAAGTAGACATAGCCAGCAATCCCAGCAGCGAGATCAGGATAGCAATACCGGCAAATATCGAAACGATCTTCACCAAACGTATCTGCGAGTCGAACGATTCCTGTATCTGGTCATCCAGGTATTTACCTTCAAACTCAACCTTAGTAACATCTTCAAATATCTTACGTACTTCATTATATGCAGTATAAGGATTGCCTTCCACTTCTATCAAAACATGCCAAGGCCAGCTGTTCGGCTCATTGAAGTCTTTAAAACGCAGCATGATAGGAGAACTTTCGTCTGTGATACGGCGCAGATGGAAATCTTTCAATACACCTAAAATTGGTGAGGGTTCACTGTCTTTGAGATTAAAAACCTTGGCATCTTCCGGTATATCCATATCCCGGAATGCCCGTTCAGACAGATACCAACTCCAACTATTTGTCGAAGCCACCTGGTTATCATGCTTAATCTCCAACCCCAGCATCTTAAAGGAAGCACTGTCGAGAACCATCTGCTGGAAACTAAGAGATTTGCCTTCATAAACACCTGTCAGGTTGTTGGTTCCGCTGAAAGGAGTTCCGTTACTGAACCCAATCGATTTGACACATGTCAACTGGCGCAGTTTGTCTACAGCAGCTGCACGCTCGCTATCAGAATTGAACTGGTTCTCGGCCACAAGGATATTCTTTGTATTATAACCTAATGGAGCCTTAATCATATGGAAAATCTGAAGCCCCATCACCAAAGCTGCCGCGAGTGTGGCTATCGTAATGATATTCTGAAAAGTAATAAAGCATTTACTGAACACCATCTTTGTTTGCCGGCGGAATGTACCGCGCACCACCTCTATCGGTTTCGAGGAAGAGATAAGCAGAGCCGGTAATAATCCGGAAAGAAAACCGATCAATAGGATCACTCCTGCTGCAATTCCGATCCACCCCGGAGTACAAAGGTCTGTCAGGTATAAATGAGTATTCAGCAATCCATCGGCATAAGGTACCGCCGCCATAGCCAACAATAGTCCCAAACCAAACGATATCAGGGTGAGGAACAACGATTCCAACATTAGACGCATGAATAACTCTCCGCGTGTGGAGCCCAGTAAACGGCGTGTAGCCATCTCCTTCGCCCGCTGTCCGGCCTGTGCAACCGTCAGATTGATGTAATTGAAGATAGCAAAGATCAGGATCAGGATGCCGACAGACATCAATACCAATACGAAGTTACGGTCTCCGTGTTGTAAGCTTGAGTATGGGAATGAGGCAAAATAAAGTTCATTCAACGGCGTTATCGTAATTTCTTTCCATACATCTATTTGATAAGGCCAGAAAGATTCTTTAAAGAATTCATGAATGTCGTCTATTTTCCCCCGCAGGTCGGCTCCCTCATGCAGCATCAGGAAACCGGCAGTGGCACCGGCATTATTATAAGAGGTCTTGGTCAGCCCGCCGTTAAACTCTCCGACACGTTCTATACGGATCAGTATATCACTGGGCGGAAGGACAGACTTACGTATGTCTTCTATTACCCCTGTAACAATAACGGAAGTAGAGTCGCTGATACGGATACTTTTCCCCATCGGATCATCCTGTCCGAACATTTTGTTGGCAAAAGTTTTGGAGACAACGGCGTTGTAACGATCCTGTAATGCCTGATGGCGATTGCCTTCCAATAGTTTAAAAGAAAAGAAATCAAAGAAAGTAGAGTCGACACAGGTCATAGATGCCTTCAGTTTCTTATCTCCGTAAAAGACCTGCCAGTTATTGAAATAGCCGGCAATGACCGGACAAACTTTCTCTATCTCCGGATAGCGATCCTGTAAACGATAAGGTATAGGAAGAGCAGTGGCCGGGCCTTCTTCATTTCCTATCACATAAATACGATCCCTGTTCTCATGGAATTTGTCGGTTGCCAGTTCCTGCGCGGTATAAACAGTGATCAGGATAACAAACATCAACGAAATAGATAATCCGAAAACATCGATTGCCGTATACGCCTTGTTCTTACTTAAGAACTTGAGAAACGAATTAAAATTCAGTACATTATTCATATTTATAGTGTTATCTACTTATTGGCTATACTATTCACCGGATTGGCATTGGCTGCTTTATGACTCTGGAAAAAGACTGTGACAAATGAGATCAACAGGCAGAAAACACCGGCAGCGATAAAGATCAACGGGTTCAAAGAGATCCGGTAAGAGTAGTCGGACAACCACTTACTCATAAAGTACCAGATAGCCGGTGTCGCAATTACGAAAGCGATGCCGACATACATCAGGAACGAGCCGATCAGACGGAACAGAATAGCCCGGTTATCCGAACCGAACACCTTGCGGATAGCAACCTCCTGCGAACGTTGCTGGATAAAGTAAGTCGACATGGCCAACAATCCCAGCATAGAGATCAGAATGGCTATTCCGGCGAAAATGGAAACGATCTTGGTGGTACGTAGCTCCGCCTCAAACGACCTCTGCACCTGCTCATCCAGATAAGTACCGTCGAAATCCAGTCCGCCGGAAGCCGTTTTATATATATCACGTATTTTTTCGTAAGCGGTGTACGTATTTCCTTCCACTTCCACAAGGATACTCCAGGGATATACATCTTTCCGGGCACTGATACGAACCATAGCCGGACGGGTCTCATCCGTAATATTGCCTTGCTGAAAATCACTTACGATACCGGCTATCGGTGTAGCTTCTTTATTCCATAGGAAACTGGGAGCATCCTCCGGTAGTTCCATATCCTTCATCGCCTTCTGGGTCACATACCAGCTATTTTCGGCTAACTGGTTGTCGCGGACAATCTTATAGCCTAACATGTTGAATGCCGTACTATCCATGATGAATTGCTGGAAGCCGAGGAACTTACCTTCATAATCGGCAGACTGATTATTACTTCCGCTAAGTGGCATACCGGCAACCAGACCGACCCGTTTAACGAAAGACTGGCGACCGAACTCGTCGATGGCGGCATTACGGTCGGAGTTGTTGGCAAAGTGATTTTTTATCTCCAGGATATTCTTTGTATTGTATCCGAGTGGTGCACTGATCAGGTGACGCGATTGCAGAATCATGACAATAGAAGCGGCGATCATCGCAATCGTGATCCCGTTCTGGAAAGTGATGAAGATTTTACTGAATACCATCTTCGTCTGCCGGCGGAACGTACCGCGCACAATATCGATCGGCTTCACCGACGAGATCAACACGGCCGGCAGTAACCCGGAAAGGAAACCGATCAGTAAGATCAGCACGATGGCAGCCATGATCCATACCGGCGTGAAGGTCGCCCACATGTCAACCTTGGTCTGCAACAGGTTGTTTACAAAAGGAACCGCCGCAAGCGCCAACAGCCAGCCTATTCCGAAAGAGAGAACAGTCAGTAAAGTAGACTCCTCCATCAAGCGCAGGAACAGCTCTTTACGGGATGACCCCAACAAACGGCGGGTTGCCATCTCTTTAGCCCGCTGACCGGCCTGTGCCACTGTCAGGTTTATATAGTTGAATATCGCAAAGATTAAAATCAGGATACCAACGGACAACAGTACGATAACGAAACGTTTATTACCGAACTGAACGGATCCGAACCCTTGCGAACCGCTAAAATACATATCATGCAAAGGCATCAAACCGACTTCTTTCCACATACCCTGCTTATAAGGCCAGAACGATTCCTTGAAATAACTAAGTATATCATCGATCTTCGGAGTCAGGTCGGCGCCCGGTTTCATCATTAGGAAAGGGACGGCTGCACCGGCATTTCCGGAATGCTCCATACTGATCGAGCCGTTAAACTCATTCGCACGTTCGGCACGCATCAGCAGATCGGCATAAGGGATGGTTGAGTTTTTGATATCTTCCATAACACCGCCAACCATGTAAGATGTTGAATCGCCGATCACGACACTTTGTCCTACCGGGCTTTCGGTACCAAATAGTTTGTTGGCGAAGGTATGCGAGAGCACCACATTTCCCCTGTCTTCCAATGCCCGCTTCGCATCCCCTTCCAGCAGTTTAAAAGAGAAGAAATTGAAGAAACAGGAGTCGGTAGCTATGACCTTTGCAGTCAGTTTTGTCTCGTTTCTTTTTACAGTTTGAGGGGCAACTCCAGCGGAAATGACCGGACAGACCTTTTCGATCTCCGGATAACGCTCCTTCAGGTTATAAGCTATCGGGAGACCGGAAACCGGCCCCATATCGCTGGTCAGCACATAAATACGATCACCGTCGGTATGGAACTTATCGACAGATAATTCCTGCACGGTGTAAACGGCGATCAGGATAACGAACATCAACGATACCGACAGTCCGAACACGTCGATCGCCGTGTATGCCTTATTCCCTTTCAGGAATTTCAGAAACGATTTTATATTCAACAGGTTATTCATACTCTTCTTTTTATATTATGTATATCTTCAACTAGATTACTTGTTGGCAATACTATTCACCGGATTGCTATTAGCCGCTTGATGGCTCTGGAAAAAGACTGTCACGAACGATATGAGCAGACAGAAAACTCCGGCTGTAACAAAGATCAGCGGGTTCAGGGATATCCGGTATGAATAATCGGACAACCATTGATTCATAAAATACCAGATAATAGGCGTTGCAACGACAAAAGCAATGCCGACATAGACCAGGAACGAGCTGACCAGACGGTATAAAATGCTCTGGTTGTCTGAACCGAATACCTTGCGGATAGCCACCTCCTGCGAACGTTGCTGGATAAAATAAGTAGACATAGCCAGCAATCCCAACATAGAGATCAGAATGGCAATACAGGCAAAGATGGAAACGATCTTGGTGGTACGCACTTCCGTTTCAAACGATTTCTGAACCTGCTCGTCCAGATAAGATGCACTGAAATCGAATCCGCCGGATATCTTCTTAAAGATCTCTTCTAATTTATTGTAAGCCGTATAAGGATCCCCTTCCACTTCTACCAGGATCGACCAGGGGCCGAGCTTAGACCGATCGACAACGCTGACCATCGTCGGAGAAGTTTCATCGGTGATATTTCCTATGTGGAAATCACGCAGGATACCGGCTATCGGTATAGTATTGTCCCCCATTTTGAAACTTGGAGCATCCAAAGGCAATTCCATTTCACGCATAGCCTGCTCAGTCAAATACCTTCCCTCATCCGCCAATTTGTTATCACGCACGACTTCAAGCCCTAACATGTTGAATGCAATGCTATCCATTTGCATTTCACGGAAGAGCTGAAACTTACCCTCGTAACTGGACGAAATACCGTTACATCCGCTCAACGGCATCCCGTTAGTCAGTCCGATACGTTTAACGAACGACTGACGGGCAAACTCATCAATAGCCGCATCGCTGTTGGATCTGTTTCCAAAGTTATTGTTGATCTCCAGGATATGCTTCGTATTATATCCAAGCGGAGCATTAATCAGATGACGCGATTGCAGGATCATAACAATGGAAGCTGCGATCATGGCAATTGTGATCCCATTCTGGAAAGTAATGAATACTTTGCTGAACACCATCTTCGTCTGCCGACGGAACGTACCACGCACAATATCGATCGGCTTTACCGAAGAAATTAGTATGGCCGGTAGAAATCCGGCTATAATACCGGTCAACAGAATCAGTACGATTGCAGACACAAACCAAACCGGCGTGAAGGTTGTCCCCAAGTCGATCGGCATATTCGGTTGCAGGAGATTATTGACAAAAGGCACTACTGCATTCGCAAGCAACCACCCGACAACAAAAGAAAGTATTGTCAGCAGAGTTGATTCTTCCATCAGCCGGAAAAATAACTCCTTGCGCGACGAGCCGAGCAAGCGTCGGGTAGCCATCTCTTTCGCACGCTGTCCGGCCTGGGCTACCGTCAGGTTGATATAATTAAAAATGGCAAAGATCAGGATAAGGATGCCGACCGACAGCAATACGATCACGAAGCGTTTATTGCCACTCTTGAGCATACCGGACATGTTTATACCCGAGAAATATATTTCTTCAAGCGGTACAAGGCCGACTTCATGCTGCATTCCCTGTTTATAGATCCAGAATCTCTCTTTAAGGAAAGCGAGTATATCATCCGTCTTCTGGTTCAGGTCAGCTCCCCGGTTCACCATCAGGAAGGCGGTGGTCGAACCGGCATTCATCGGGTTGTCCATACGGATCGACCAGTTGTATTCGGTTGCCCGCTCCACCCGGAACACGATATCGGCATAAGGCAAGGTCGAGTTTTTGATATCTTCCATGATACCGCTGATCTGGTAAGAGATCGAGTCGCCGATTACAATACTTTCTCCCACCGGGTCGTTTGTGCCAAACAGTTTATTGGCAAAGGTGCGCGACAATACAACATTTCCTTTGTTTTCGAGCACCTTGTCAGGATCTCCATTCAATAGTTTGAAAGAAAAGAAACGGAAGAAACAGGAATCCACAAGCAATGGTTTTGCACTCAGCTTTCTCTCATTCCAGGTGATAATTTGCTGATCGATATTACTGGTGATCACCGGGCAAACCTTTTCGATCTCCGGGTAACGTTCTTTCAGGTAATAAGCAATAGGTAGTCCGGTGGAGAATCCATCATCCCTGGTCAGTGCATAAATACGATCGCCGTCGGTATGGAATTTATCGACAGACAATTCCTGAGAGGTGTAAACGGCGATCAGGATAACGAACATCAACGATACCGACAGTCCGAATACGTCGATGGCTGTGTATGCTTTATTTCTGCTTAAGAATTTCAGAAATGATTTTATGTTTAACAGGTTATTCATCTTTTAATCGAGTTTATTATTCTTTACTTGTGGCGAGAAAGATAACATATCCCGCCTTCACAGGTAGGATATGTTCATGTTTGTTCTTGACTTTTTAAATCTAGCTATATGTTTATGTGTCTGGAAAAATCTTTTGATCAGATAAATTCGCTTACCGATGAAACGATGCTACCGTCGAACAGGTTGATGATACGGTGGGCAAAGCTGGCATCATGTTTGGAGTGGGTTACCATGATAATGGTTGTTCCCTCTTTGTTTAGTTCGGTAAGCAACTGCATAACTTCGGCACCGTTCTTGGAGTCCAGGTTACCGGTCGGCTCATCGGCAAGGATGATCTTCGGGTTGGAAACGACGGCACGGGCAATGGCTACACGCTGCTGCTGACCTCCGGAGAGCTGTTGTGGGAAGTGAGCGGCACGGTGGCTGATGTTCATACGTTTCAGGATATCGTTCACCATTTGTTTGCGTTCGGAAGCTTTTACTTTCAGGTAAGTCAAAGGCAGTTCCACATTCTCGTAAACATTCAGTTCGTCGATCAAGTTGAAGCTCTGGAATACGAAACCGATATTACCTTTACGTACCTGTGTACGTTCTTTCTCTTTCAGGTGGCCCACTTCCTTATCAGCCAGGTAATAATCACCCGAAGTCGGGTTATCCAACAAGCCCAAAATATTTAATAATGTTGATTTACCGCAACCGGAAGGTCCCATGATGGCAACAAATTCTCCATCCTTCACTTCCAATGATACATTGTTCAATGCTATTGTTTCTACCTCTTCTGTACGGAAATGTTTACTTAATCCTTCAATTTTAATCATGGCTATTTGTTATTAAATTATACAATTCTATTTGTTTTAATACTTCTGTCTATATAAGGGCAAATAGTGTGCCAAAGTTGGTAATTAATTAGTTTACAAACAACTAGAATAATTACTATTTTGCCGATGTGTCAAAATATTAGACAGTGGTGTAAATTTATTAGACAGTAGACAGGCCAAAACAAAAGCATCCGACCTTCCCAGGCCGGATACTCTCCAATATAGTTACATTTTAATCATTTGGTGTTCTGTATATCGAACACTCCGGTGTCTATGAAGTCTGTATCAAATTCGAAATTCCCGGCTTTTTTAGGATTATAATCGAAACGCTCGATCTTGCTGACCGTCACCTTGCCGGACTTGGAGACAGACAAGGAATAGGAAATATCCGTATTCCCGCTTCCGAACCGGTAGAATGAAGGCAACAGCTTCCCGCTCTTCTTGTCGTCGATGATCTTGTAGGCGGCATTCTTGTCCTTATCAAAGGCTGCCACAAATTCATCCAGCAGTTTCTGGTTGTTTGAGAAAGTAACCGTCTTGATGATCTTCTCCGTCTTTTTCGTCTCCCGGTTCTTGTTATAGATCACGTTCATATCGATCGTATCCATGTTCTCGCACTTCTTCATAAGAGCGTTCAGGGATTCCTGCGCCTTCAATCCTTCGGTCATACATCCTGCCAGGAGGATTACACACAATAAAATAGTTTTCTTCGCTTTCATAATGTTTATCTTTTGATGATTGATACTGTTCATTCCTTTTACTCGTTATATAAGATCCATTTCATCTCCTGCCGGAAATACTTGTTCGGATTTTCCTTCAGTATTTTCAGGTAAGGGTTGGTGGCATTTATTTCCCTGTCACGAAGTAGTTTTTCTTTCCGGTTAACCTGCCGGGCTATTTGTTCGGCCTCTTCCTGCTGAAGTTTTACTTCGCGGAGGCTGTATTCCAGTTCCGGCAGGATCTCCTTCATGTCGGTAATACGTACGCCGTTGCGTACGATGTAACTTCCTTCGTAAGGATTGAAGGAGGCCGGACGGTCGAAGCCCAGGGAATAAACCAGAAAGAACAAGAGGGAGACGGCGACACCGGTTCCAATCCATAACCAAAACTTTCCGGAGGATTTCAGGGAGGTGCGTCCGGCTTCGTCAGTCTGTCCGCTGAATTCCTCTTTGATCCCTGTCTCAAAATAGGCGAATACGGACTGGTATGATTGGAGTGCTTCCGGGACGCCGGGGCTATTGAAGAATGCATACAATTCCTGCTCTTCCGCGTTGGAGGTCTGTCCGTCGAAGAAACGTTCCAACAAATCTTCTATATGTTTCTGTTTGTTTGTCTGCATAGCTGTTACATTTTAAAAAATAATTCTTTCACCCGTCTTCTGGCACGTGAGAGATTCATACGGACGGCTTCGGGAGTGCTGCCGGTCAGGGAAGCGATCTCCTCCACTTCGTATCCGTCGACATGCTTCATGCGGAGGATAATCTGCTGAAGGCCGGGCAAGCGGTCGATGATGCGCATCACCTGGTCGACATTGTCTTTCTGCTCCAGGTCGGTGTAAGGGGTCGACCAGTTACCGGGGACGACAGACTCGGTGAGCTGTTCCCTCTGCCGCAGCTGGAACGATTTGAGCCGGTTCAGCGACAAATGCTTCGTCGTTTGCAGAGCCACAGCCTCCACGCTGTCATACCGGTCGAGTTCCCCGCGGATATACCAGAGTTTCAGAAAGACCTCCTGCACGACATCCTCCACCTCTTCCGGATCGTCCAGCAAACGGCCGGCGCAACGGATCAGCTTTTGCCGCAGGGGTACTATTTCTATTTTAAACTGTTCTTGTTCCATTCTACTATAAAGACAACCGGGTGAGGGAAACGTAACATTTTATCTTGAATAAATATGCTATTCTTTTATTAAACCCGTTTATTAATCATATATTTTTACCTAAGTTTGCAACATTGTTTTAAATATAAAAACATTTCATCTATGAATATCAAATATTTGCTGTTAGTATCCATCTGGATGCTGTTATTTGCCGGTTGTAAGGATTCCAACACCGAAGATAACTTAAAATTGGAATTATCGGAGTCATCTTTTGAGAATATCAGCAGCGAAGGCACGACGCTGGCAGTGGAGATCAGCAGCAGCAATACCTGGACGGCGGAAACCTCTTCGACCTGGTGCAAACTCGTACCTGCCCAGGGGGCAAGCAACCAACCGATCAAGATAGTCGTAGATGCCAATTTAAATACGACCGTAAGAGACGCTTCAATCGTCATAGCTTCCTCCGGAATAAAAAAGACGATCACTGTCAACCAGCAGGCCGGCAGTACAAGCGCTGGCGAATATCATTATGAACTCCCCGTCATCTTCCACGTGTTGTACAAAAACTCCGGCGATCCGTTGCAATATGTCAGTCAAAACCGTTTGGCAGAAATACTAAACGCAGTCAACGACCTGTACAAAGACAGGAGCAACAGTATCGGTATGAACCTGACTTTTACGCTCGCGGCTACGAATCCTAACGGGGAAACATTAACTTCTCCGGGAGTGGAATATATCGAATGGCCGGACAGCTACCCTATCGACTGTAACGCATTTATGTCCGACAATACCGGAAAAAACGTAAAATACCTTTGGGATCCTAACCAGTATATCAATGTGATGATTTATAACTTTACATCCGACCCGGAAACAAATTCCATCACTTTGGGTATTTCTCATTTGCCATTCACTACCACAGGCAACAATTCTCTGGAAGGGCTCAATGAAACCAAGTATTCTTACCTGGAACTAAAGAACCTCAATTTCCCCTATTGCTGTTCCATCAACAGCCTTTATATCGACCAGCAATCGACTTCTACCACCTACAATACGACCGATGTAACCGTGACCGTGGCTCACGAGCTAGGTCATTATTTAGGAGTGCACCACGTCTTTTCGGAAGATGAAAACGGCACCTATGACGGATGTACCGATTCCGATTATTGCAAGGATACGCCGACATACAATAAAGTGTATTACGACCAGTGGATAGATATTCAACTGTCTTTGGGAGTACGTGACTTGCCTACCCTCGCTTTAAGGGAGAACTGCACGACCGGCCAGAAGTTCACGTCGCGTAACATCATGGACTACGCCTTCAGCTATTCCGACCAGTTCACACAAGACCAGCACGACCGCATCCGCCATGTATTGGCCTATAGCCCGTTGATCCCCGGACCGAAGAAAAACCAGACAAAAGCCGGAGCCGCCATCGACGGAGTACTGGAATTGCCTATACGTACTGTAAAATAGAGGAAAGATGATTAGATAATAAAAAAAGATCCCTGCCCGAAAAGGACAGGGATCTTTTTTTGTTAATTCGATTCGATCACCGGGCGGTCATCTTCCGGTTTCTTCTTTTTGTTTGCCTTGGCGATACCGACACGCTGGTTGTAGCGGGCTTTGGTTTCGTCGATCAGGGCGTTGACGGAAGTGATGAAGGCGGCGGTTTCGGCCGTAGGATTGATCACATTTGTAGCAGTTGCCAATAAAGCCATATCGTCATAAAGAGGATCGAGACGCAGACGGACAGCCTTGCTATTCTCCACTGTTGCAACGGCACGGCCTTCGGTACGCTTGGCGGTCAGTTCGATGAAACGTTGGTTCGAAGCCTTCAGTTCGTCCAGCACGGTGGTGAGGCCGAGGGTGGCAACGTTCGTCTTATTCGGTTCTTTTTCCATATCGAGCAGCAGGCCGTTTATCTGCTGTGTTTCCTGTTGGTCGGCCAGTTTGTAGATACCCACATAGGGTTTCACCTGATTGTAAAGGCTTATGGCCGCATTTTTCTGGGCAGCGACCGGGCTTTTACGGGTTTGAGAGATAGTGGTAGTAAAATATACGATCAGGTCGTCGCGACGTTTGTCTTCTTCGGCCAACAGAGCAGTTTCATCGCTGGTACGCGATTGATTTACCAGGTCATCCAACAGGCCGAGGTCGGTATCGAAAGCCGTCACCATCTCATTGCTGAACCCCAGCGCACTGGAGCTTACCAACGAGTCTGCGCTTTCAATTACCGGGCGGTCATCTTCCCCACTCTCCTCTTTCCGGAAAAGAGCCCTGAAACGATTCAGATGGTTGGCATATTCCGAATTATTCAGATTGCCAAGGAAATACTCCTGAATCTTAGTTAATGTCCCCATAATTTTATTTTTAAAATAATTGCTTGTATAATACGGATGCAATGTAAGGATTAAGAATCAATCGGAGATACTTTTTTCATCTTTTTTTAGCAGTTGGAAGAGATTTATTATGCCGAAAGTAAAACTTCCTGGGAGATAAAAGCGATTGAAAATGGAATCCGTAAAACTTCCTGGGGTGTAAAAGCGATCGGAAACGGAATCTGTAAAACTTCTGACGGTGTAAAAGCGATTGGAAACGGAAAAAGTAAAACTTCCGGCATCCTGAAAGCGATTCAAGTTACCGGAAGTTTTACATATTGCATTTCCAACGTTTTCCCTAATCCGCCTTTATACTCTCCACCGGATTTTCATTCGCCACATTCCAGGCGCGTACCAACACGCAAGCGATGATAATGACGTAGACGAACAAGGCCGCCCCGATAAACATAAAGAGATTCAGATGGATGCGTTCGGCGAATTTCTCCAGCCAGCCCGAAGCGTTGATGTAAGCGATAGCCACCCCGATCGCAAGAGCCGGAAGGGCGATGTAGGAAATATCACGCGAAAGCATACGGAGGATATTCACGGCTGTAGCCCCGTTCACCTTGCGGATGGCTATTTCGCGGCCGCGGCGGTTCGTCTCGTCGGCCGTGTATCCCAATAGGCCGATCAGGGCAATGATCAGGGTAACGATACCGCTGATCATGATCGCGTCGCGGAAATCGCGGTCGTCCTGATACTGGCGGACAACATCCATTTTATATACGGAGGCCTCTACCACCTTGCCGGTTATCGTTTCGGTAAGCACCCGGTTCACTTCAGCCAGGTTGTCCGACGACATCGTGTTCATCTTGATCAGGATATTCACGGGAGGATTATAACAATCAGGTGTGGCGTAGAAGAAAATCGACGCACGCGTATCCGGGCCCTTCAACGAGCCGATACGGAAATCGTCGAACACGCCGCAGACGGTAAACACTTTCGTCCCGTTGCTATGTTCGGACACCATTACGCCTTTGCCGATGATACTGCCCGTCCAGCCTGCTGTCTTTTCCATCAGGTCGACGAATTTACGGCTAACCATGATTTTATCGCCGTTGGCCTCGTCGGGACGGAAGGCATGGCCTTCAACGACGGGTATCTCCATCAGGTCGAAATAATTGTCGCCCACGAAATACATGTCGGCTATATTGAAGAGATCGCGATCGTCTCCCGGAATATTTATGTTATTGCCGGACGGATAACTGAAAGGCAGTTCGGTACTGCACGATACCATCTGCACCTGCGGCAGGCGGCGCAATTCGGCCATCGCACGGTCGCGCACCTGGGGATCGACACCGCGTGTATTGCAATAAACCAGATTCTCGTAAGCGTAACCGGGATGACTCGAAATCATCGTATCATACTGCCGGCTGATGGTGATCAGCAGCGCCACCAGATAGGCCGTGGCAACGAATTGCACGAACAGCAGGCAGAGCTTCCAGTAGCGTTTCGACTCTTTCACACTGCGGAAAGCCGATGCCACCGGAATGCGCATGAAAAGCCAGGTCGGCACGAAGCCCGTCACCGCAAATACCACCACGCAGATGGCCAGCAGGATCGACATCGTAGGCAACGTGAAGAGCGCCGACAGCGAGGCGGACAACAAATCTTCTATCTTCCCTTTGAAAACGATAATCAGGAAGGCCGCCAGCAACAACGACAGCAGCAGGTGCAGGAACGACTCGGAAAGGATCATCCCGAAGATATTCTTTCCCGACGCACCGTAGCATTTATGTACGGCCACCTCCTTGGCGCGGCCGATCAGCGTGGAGATCACGACCAGTATATAATTGAGGACGGCGATGGAGATCAGGATGATCGCCATGAAGATGAGCATGTAGTTCATGTCCTTCACCTCCTTATTATTATTGTGGATGTCCTGCAACGGAGAGATGGAGTACGACAAGTCTACCCCGGCTTTCTTCAGGCCTTCCATATCCTGATTACGCTCCTGCATCTGTCGGATGGCGGGGGCCAGTCCGTTGGGATCGGTGCCGGGGAGCAGCTTCACGTAAGCGATATAGCGGTCGTTTCCCAGCCAGTTGGTCGTGCTCCATTCGGGCATGGCGGCCAGCGAAGCCACGGCATCATAACGCAAGTGGCTATTTTCGGGGATATCCTCAAACACGCCGCCGATGGTGAAGGGAGAGCCGTGGTTGGTGTCGCGCACGAAGGTCTTGCCTACCGCATCCCCCACGCCGCCCATCTTCTCGGCCAACGAACGGGAGATCATCACGTAGCCGGGACGTGCCAGGGCTTCTTTCGGATTGCCCACCAGTATAGGACGGGGGAAGATGTCGAAAAAGCTGGTGTCGGCCAACAGGATCGTGGCGGTGAGGTATTGCTCTTCAGGAGTCATGATCAGTTCGTTGTTCTCGCCGATACGGGTGTAACGGGTGGCAAACTCTACTCCGGGCACCTCGGCTTTCATACCGGGGGCGATGGCGCCGCTCACCTGTCCCCAGGAGTCTTTTTTGCCGTCTCTGTTCAGGTCTGATTTAACCAGGTAAATCCGTTCGTTATCCGGATAGAAGTTATCGTACGAACGTTCGAAGCATACTTTCGCTACCAATACCAACCCCATCGCCAGCCCGACAGCCAGCGCAAGGATCTTGATCCCGTTACTCCTGCCCTTCTTGAATAGGGAACGGAGTGCCATGTTAAAATTCTTCATATCTACTATTGTCTTTTTATTTTATTCCGGATATATATGCTTTCTCTATTCCGACTTCAGGCTCAACACCGGATTGGCATTCGCCACCATCCAGGTACGGTAGACCACCGTCAGGAGGATAACCGCCAGCACGACCACGGAGCCGGTCAGGAACAGGCCGGCATTCATCGGGATCTTCTCCGAAAACTGCTGCAACCACTTTTCGCCGGCAAACCACGAAGCACCCGCACCGATCAGAATAGCTGGCAGTGCCATCCATACAATGTCGGAGGAGATCAGACGGAGGATATCACGTTCGGTTGCCCCGTTGATTTTGCGTACGGCAATTTCTTTCCCGCGGCGGTTCGTCTCGTCGTTGATGTAACCGATCAGACCGATCAGGGCGATGATCAGGGTTATAATGCCTCCGGCCATCACCGAGTCACGGAAAATACGCGAGGTATCGTAGAGCTTCGCGAGGCTGAAACGGTAATCGACGAGGTTGATGTCGCGGTCGGGCAGGAATTCTTTTATTACATTATTTATATGGGCCAGATTCTCCGCATTCCTTTCACGGAATTTGACAACAAGGGTCTGCTCGGCCCGTTTACTGAAAAAGATAGCGGAGTTGACCATGCCTTCCTGGCCGATCTGTCCGATGCGTACGTCGTCGTAGACGCCGACAACGGTGAAGGGATCGTTCGTGCCATGCCCGCCGATATCGAGCTTCTTGCCTACCACACCGTCTTTCCATTCGAATACGTTGGCCAGTTCGGTAGCCATCTGGCGGCTCAGCATGACGAGTTGCATGGAGTCGGAATAGGATTCGTCGAAGGCTTGTCCCTCTATCACCTTCATCTCCAGCAGAGAGACGAAGTTGGCATTGGTGCCGTAAAGATCCTGGAAATGGGCTACGGCGTCCTCCGTACCGGGACGGTAGACGATATCGCCCGAACCGGAAAAGGCCGGCAATTCGTAGCAGGTCGTAACATCCTCCACTTCCCCCTGCTTGCGGATTTCATCCATCAGCGCTTTGCGGGAAGATTGGGAAACGCCTTCCAGGTTACAATAAGCCAACCGGTCATAAGAGTATCCGGGATTATCATTCACCATGAAACTATATTGCCCGCCAATGACGATGAGCAGGCATACGAGGAAACCTACCGCCACGAACTGGATAAACAGCAAGGCTTTCTTCCACGACCGCCGGGAGTTGGTGTACGAACGGAATACCAACGCAACGGGAATCTTGGCGAACAGTTGGGAAGGTAGCAGGCCGGCCACCAGAAACACCAGCACACAGACGCCCAGCAGGATCATCAGCGTATCGGGCGTGAAAAGCGACGACAGCGAGGTGCCCAGCAGTTCTTCCACGATACGGCGGAAACCGAATACGAGGAGTGTGGAGAAGACAACGGATATCAACAGGTTGAGAAATGTCTCCGAGAAGATCATGTCGGTGATGTTCCAGCCTGTCGCGCCGTAGCATTTATGGATCGCCACATCCTTCGAGCGGGTCACCATCGAGGAGATGACCAGCAGCACATAGTTCATCAGGGCGGCAAAAAGGATGGCGAAAGCGATGGCAGTCAGCATCACGGCCATACGTTTGGTGGCCGGAGAGCTGGCATAAAGCTCGCCGAGCGGACGCAGGAAGATGCTATAACTCATGCCCTGCTCCTTCAGTTTCTTCGAATCGACGTGACGGTCGAGCATTTCGGCCATAGGTTGCAGCATATCGTCTGCCGACAGGCCGGGTTGCAGGAGGACGTAGGCGTTGTAGCTGTCGCCGCCCAGCCATTGGTCTTCCTTCGTCCATCCGGCAATCGCCTTGAAGGAGGAAAGGGAGACCAGTATATCGTAATAAAGATGGGTATTCTTCGGAACATCCTTAAACACACCGCCGACCGTGATCTGGACACCGGGGAATGTCTCCACCTCGAAGGTTTTGCCGATCACGTCTGCTCCGTCGGGATTGATTTTACCGGCCATTTCTTCCGAAACAAGGGCATAAAGGGGGCGCGAAAGTGTCTCCCGGGCATCGCCGGCCAGCATTTCGCGGGGCAGAACGTCGTAGAAACAGGAGTCAGCCATAATGAAGGTGGCCTTATATTTCTTATCGCCGGATGTTTTCATGACCAGTTCGCCCATTCTATCACAACGGGTAGCGGCCTCCACACCGGGGATCTCGGCTTTCATACCGGGAGCTACGCCACCACTGACGCAGGGGAAACCGTCATGACTCTTATCTCCGATGCTAAAGTTCTCCTGGATAGCAAAAACGCGGTCAGACTCGGGATAGAAATTATCGTACGACAACTCGAAACATACTTTGGCAATAAGTACCAACCCCATTGCCAGGCCTACGCCCAACGACAGTATCTTAATATCATTATGTCTGCCTTTCTTGAACAGGGTGCGGAAAGATATGTATAAATTCTTCATTGTAACAGATTTGTTTTGTTATTGCTGACAGAAAACCAAGATGACCGGCCTTGTAGGGGCGGGGTCTGCCCGCCCTCCCCGGTTTATCATATATTGTCACAAAGGGCGGGCAAACCCCGCCCCTACCGTTGCTATTCCAATACCAACACCTCGTTATCTTTATAACTTTCGTAGCTCGATACGATTACCTTCTCGCCTGCTTCCAGACCTTCGATCACTTCATAATACTGCGGGTTCTGGCGACCGATCTTGATCTTGCGGCGATAAGCTTTCTTACCGTCCTTATCGAGTACGAAGATCCAGCTACCACCTGTGCTCTGGAAGAAGGTTCCGCGCGGGATAATGATGCTTTCGGTCGGCTGACCCAGTTCGAGGTTGATATAATAAGTTTGTCCGCTGCGGATATTGTCAGGACGTTCGCCGGTAAACACAAAGTCCGTGCGGAACTTACCGTCGCGTACTTCCGGATACACCTTGCGTACGGCCAGTGCGAAACTGGTTCCCTGACGGTCGAAGGCTGCACTCAATCCCGGTTTGACACGGTCGATATAATGTTCGTCGATCATGGCTTCCACCTTATAATCGGAAAGGTCGTTGATCTGTCCGATCTTCATACCGGCAGTCACGTTCTGTCCCAGCACGACATCGAGTAGACCCAGTTCTCCGTTAATCTGTGAGCGGACATTCAGGTGTTCCTTCCGTTCATGAACCAACTGGATGTTACGGCGCATGTTAGCCAAACTGGTTTCCATCTCTTCCATCTGGATGGTACGGGAAATCGAGTCCTGATATAAACGCTGCACAACGAGGTCATATTTCTTTGTCGCCAGTTCATAGTCTTCTTTCGCTTTCAGGTAATCTTCCTTGGCAATCAGGCTTTCTTCATACAATTTCTGCTGTTGGTGATAAGCACGGCGGGCACGGTTCATATCCACGTCCAGCTGGGCTTTTTCCAGTTGGTTGCTTAACTTATCCTGTTCCATTGCTACCTGGGTATTACGCAGGAAGTTCTGTTTTTCTGCCAACTGTGCTTCCGCATCCAGGATCTGAAGGTCGAGGCTGGAGTTGGAGAGACGTACAATTACATCGCCTTTCTTCACCTGGGCTCCTTCTTCCACTACTTTCTCCTGTACGATACCGCCTTCTTCCGGGCTTAACTGCACGACGGTGATTGGCTGTACCTGTCCGTCCACACGAACGAAATCATTGAACTGTTCACGTACCGCATTGCCGATGCTGATGCCGCGCGCATCTACTTTCAGAGTCGATGCATGATCGCCGAAGATGATCCAGCCTACCAATACAAGGAATAAAACGCCACCTGCTACATAAGGTAAATGTTTCTTCTGAATGCCTCTTTTCTTTTCTAATTGAATATCCATGATTGTATGTTTTTATTTCTTTATTATCAGTATAATTATGTGCTTTGTTCTTAGTTTACACCTTCGATTAAAGGTTTGCCTTTATAGTAATCGACGAGCTTACACTTCATCAGATACATCAGTTTCCGTTGCAGCAGGTCGGCTTTCGACAATAATAATGTATTGGCACTGGTTTGCAGGTCGATCGGGCTCATCAGGCCTTCTTCAAACTTACGGAAAGTAACCTGGTAAGCAATTTCATCGGCTTCTGCTTTCTTTTGCATCTGGATCGTTTCCTTTGCATAGCCCTCACGATCGAGAACAGCCTGTTCGATAGCTGTCTGCAACTGGCGAAGCACTTCCGTCTCCTGTTCCTGGGCGATACGCATATTATTGCGTGCTTTGCGCAGGTTGGTCAGACGACTCAGTCCGTCGAAGAGCGGGAAGCTCAGGTTGAAAGCTATGTATTCGCCACGGTTATTCTTAAATTGGCTACCGAAAGGAGTAACAGGTTCATAATCACTGGCTGTTTTATCGGCTTTTAAATCCTCAAAATAGTTAGTCGAAACACCGGCTGTAAAAGAAATACTCGGCAGCAGACGACCTTTATATACCAAATACTGCATCTTGGATGCTTTCAATTGCAGTTTAGCTTGCATGGCTGTCGGGTTATTTTCAGAAGCATAGTCATAAATCTCATCGATAGATTCCATCATGGAGGCATACGACTGGTCGAGCAACAAAGTATCGACATCCAGCTCCATATCGGAAGGAAAATTCATATTCTGCTTCAAAGTAAGCACAGCGGCATCATATAAATTCTGCTGATGAGTCAGGTTATAGTCATTGGCGGCTACCTGGGCTTCGATCTGGGCTACGTCTGCTTTACCCTTCAATCCCAATTCTTCCTGCCGTTTGGTTCTATACAGGATACGACTGTTTTCTTCCAACTGTTCGGCGGCCAGCTTTACTGTCCCCCGATAGTAGACAACATTCATAAATGCCTCCATCGTATTGATGGCCAAATCGTCCTTTTCTTTCTGGATATCGTTCATTCCCAATTGACGATTAGCCTTTGCCATACGCCACTGATTGATTAACTGTCCCCCGTTAAAAATAGGAATAGAAACATTCAGACCATAAGAGTTATTAAAAGTCGACGTATTCTTATAAGTATTATCCTTCGGGTTGATAGAACGCCCGTAACTATACTGCGCTCCCACACTTGCACTCATAGAGGGGAAAAAGGATGCCACCGCCGAATTAAGATCCGCTTTATAAGAGTCGCTCGTATAAGCTTGTTTCTTCACTTTAGGGCTATTCTCAACGGCGTAATGCATACATTCATCCATTGTCCAGAGCTTTTCCTGGGCCATAGCAACTGTTGCCAGGCTGAACGAAAGAACTGATGTCAATATTATCTGTTTCATTTTTGTGTTATTTTCTGCCATAGAAAAGGCAAAGAGCGTGCCAAACTACATAAAACATTACTTATCAACAGATTGACAATTCGCCGGATTTTCCGAAGTGTAAAAAAATTAGACAGTGGTGTATAATTATTAGACAAACGGTGATAAACCGTTTCCTCCCTATTTTATCTGTCTAAATATTAGACACAGGTTAGGAAGTGTAAAACCGAACCTGTATCTTTGCACACATAAATACATTATTATTACAATGGCTAAACAAGGCACCATACTGGTTGTAGACGACAACAAAGGGATTCTGACCGCAGTACAGATGCTGTTGGGAACCTGTTTTGAAAAAGTGATAACGATCTCCACACCCAACAAGATAAAGACGACATTACATAATGAAGATGTAGATGTGGTTTTGCTGGATATGAACTTCAGTGCCGGGATCAACACCGGAAATGAAGGATTGTTCTGGCTTTCCGAAATAAAAAAGGAAGAGCCGTCCGTCCAGGTAGTTCTGTTCACCGCTTACGCCGATATCGACCTGGCAGTAAGGGGCATCAAGGAAGGAGCAACCGATTTCGTGGTGAAACCCTGGAATAACGCCAAGTTGCTGGAAACACTGAAGACCGCTTACGATATCCGGATGGCGAACCGCAAAGGTATCCCGCACGAAAACGACAAGCAGGTCATATCCAAAGAAAGCGGTATGTTCTGGGGAGAAAGCAATGCCATGCAACAACTCCGCAACCTGATCGAGAAGGTAGCCAAGACGGATGCCAATATCCTCATCACCGGTGAGAACGGTACGGGTAAAGAGATGTTGGCTAGGGAGATCCATATACTCTCGAATCGCAAAAAAGAGGCTATGGTTCCGGTCGACATGGGAGCCATCACCGAGACCTTGTTCGAAAGCGAGCTGTTCGGCCACATGAAAGGAGCCTTTACGGATGCACGTGCCGACCGTCCCGGTAAATTCGAAGCGGCAAATAACGGTTCGCTGTTCCTGGATGAGATCGGTAACCTCTCCTATCATCTGCAAGCCAAATTATTGACGGCCCTGCAACGCCGCAGCATCGTCCGCGTAGGCAGCAACACGCCTATCCCTATCAATATCCGCCTGATCTGTGCTACCAACCGCGATTTGCAGGAAATGGTACAGAAAGACCAGTTCCGCGAAGACCTTTTGTACCGTATCAACACCATCCATGTGGAGATACCGTCTCTGCGCGAACGACCGGAAGATATTGTCCCGCTAACGGAGATATTCCTGGCCAAATACACCAACATCTACGGCAAGTCGACCATGCGGCTGAGTGCCGACGCCAAAGAGAAACTGAAACAACAACCCTGGTTCGGCAATATCCGCGAGTTGGAACATACCATCGAAAAGGCTGTGATCATCACAGATGGGGATACGCTGGAAAGTACCGACTTCGATTTTCCCCGTAAGAAAGATGCTCCGATGAAAGAGGTTACTACACTGGAAGAAATGGAATACAACATGATCAAGAATGCCATGGATAAATACAACGGTAATCTGTCGCTTGTTGCAAGCCAGCTGGGTATTTCACGTCAGACACTGTACAATAAAATAAAACGTTACGAGATATAATGTTAAAAGGCATTTATCATAGTCTCACCTTCCGTCTGGGCTTGTTTGGAATACTGACAGTAGCCGGGACTTATTTGGCCATGAACCATAAATGGGAATGGTTCATCCTCCTTTCTATCGCCTGGCTCTATTCCGTACAGATGATGCGTAATTTATTCAAGCGGAATGCCCAGAAGGTAGCATTCATGTTCGATGCGATAGACAACAGCGACTATGCCTTCCAATATGCCACCCGCGGGCGCTCGTCGAACGACAAGCTGGTGAGCGAGTCATTGAACCGTATCACCCAGATTCTTTTCCAGGCGAAAGCGGATGCCGTACAAAAAGAAAAGTACTACGAGTTGATAATGAACTCCGTGAATACCGGTATTATAGTCTTGGATGATATAGGAAATATCTTTCAAACCAACAACGAAGCTTTGCGTTTACTTGGTCTTTCCGTATTCACCCACGTCAAGCAGTTGGCCCGCATAGACGAGAAACTGCAACAGACAATCACCGATATCCGTCCGGGAGACAAGCACCAGATCTCGTTTGTCAACGAACGCGGTACCGTGAACCTGTCGATCCGCGTATCCGAAATGACCCTGCAGGACAAACACGTGCGTATCCTGGCTATCAACGATATCAACAGCGAGCTGGATGACAAGGAAATCGACTCGTGGATACGCCTTACCCGCGTACTGACACACGAAATCATGAACTCCGTCACCCCTATCACTTCCCTGAGCGACACGCTGCTTTCCCTGCATGAAGATGCCGACAGCGAAATACGTAACGGACTGGAAGTGATCAGTACTACGGGGAAGACGTTGATATCGTTTGTCGAGTCTTACCGCAAATTCACGCACATCCCGACGCCCGAACCTTCGCTGTTCTATGTACAGAAATTCGCGGAAAGGATGATAAATCTGGCCCGCCATCACAACAATTACCCCAATATAACGATTAATATAAGTATAGAACCGGCCGACCTGATCGTTTATGCCGACGAGAACCTGATCACCCAGGTCGTACTGAACCTGCTGAAGAACGGAATGCAGGCCATAGGCAGCGAACAACCGGACGGACGTATCGAACTGAAAGCTTATTGCAACCCGGATGAATCGGTAGTCATAGAGGTCAGCAACAACGGCCCCGTTATCCCACCGGAAGAGGCGGAACATATCTTTGTCCCGTTCTTCACCACCAAGGAAGGCGGAAGTGGTATCGGACTTTCCATCTCACGGCAGATCATGAGGCTTTCGGGGGGTAGTATTGCCCTGAAGAGCAATCCGGCTATCAACAAAACGTCGTTTATCCTGACATTCCCGTAAGAGGAAACGGATGCGGTTTCGGATGAACAGTCGATCCCGACCGGAATGAGCACCTTATTCCGACCGAGAGCGACACTCGATTGCGACCGGAATAGAGTATCGATTGAAAAGTAAACAAAAAGATAAGACAGAATATGAAACTTCTAGACAAACTCAAAATCAATCACAAACCCCGCTCAGGGGGATTAGACTTACTTAAATACATTGGCCCCGGACTATTGGTTACCGTCGGCTTCATCGATCCCGGAAACTGGGCGACCAACCTGGCTGCCGGGTCGGAATTCGGATATGCCCTGCTGTGGGTGGTTACTTTTTCTTCCATCATGCTGATCATTATCCAACACAACGTAGCCCACCTCGGTATCGTTACCGGGCTCTGCTTGTCGGAAGCGACCAACAAATACATGCCGCGTATGCTCAGCCGCCCGATCCTCGGTTCGGCCATGCTGGCCAGTATATCCACCTCTCTGGCGGAAATCCTGGGTGGAGCCATTGCCCTTCGTATGCTGTTCGGTATGCCGATCAAGATAGGGGCAGTCATCATTACGATTGCCTGTCTGATCATGCTGCTCAGCAACACCTATAGCAAGATAGAACGTTGGATCATTATGTTCGTCTCCATCATCGGGCTCTCGTTCCTTTATGAACTGGCGCTGGTAGACGTCCATTGGGGGCAAGCGATACAGGGATGGGTAAAACCGTCGTTCCCGCCAAACTCGATGCTGATCATTATGAGCGTGCTCGGCGCCGTAGTGATGCCGCACAACCTGTTCCTGCACTCGGAAGTGATCCAGAGCCGCGAATGGAATCTGGAAGACGAGACGGTGATCAAGAAGCAATTGAAATACGAATTTTATGATACGCTCCTATCGATGGTTATCGGTTGGGCAATCAACTCGGCCATGATCATCCTGGCTGCCGCCACCTTCTTTAAAGAGAAAATCGCAGTCGAAGAACTGGATCAGGCACAACAGTTACTGGTACCTCTGGTAGGGAATAATGCGGGGGTCATATTTGCGGCCGCGTTATTGCTGGCAGGTATTTCATCAACCATCACATCGGGGATTGCCGGTGCTTCCATCTTTGCCGGATTCTACGGGGAGGCATATAACCATAAGGACTTACACTCCAAGTTAGGGGTTATCCTGTCATTCGTCCCGGCACTGCTTATCATCTTTCTGATCGGCGATCCTTTCAAAGGATTGATCCTCTCTCAAATGTTGTTAAGCGTACAGTTGCCGATCACGGTCTTTACGCAGGTATATCTTACTTCAAGCAGGAAAGTGATGGGGCAATACGTCAATTCCCGTTCGACCACCATCCTGTTGCTGTTGTTGGGAACAATGGTCACCGTATTGAACATCGCCCTGTTGATCAGCTTGTTTTAAAAAATTAATCCGGTTTGCCGGCATAACCATCGCACGCAGCCTTATAAATGAGATAATGGCTATGGAAGTATTATGCTCTGTTCGATAAAATTAAGCCTCAAATACAGGAAAAAACTTGTATCGCTATGTAGCAAATAAAGAAATCGCTACCTTTGCTCCGTTAAAAAGAAATAACATATTCAGAACAGATATGAGCGATATCAGAACGAACGAAGAAGAAGGCAAAAAGAGCCTGAATTTTATTGAAGCAAATGTTGAGAAAGATCTGGCAGAAGGTAAAAACGGCGGACGCGTACAAACCCGTTTCCCACCCGAACCCAACGGTTACCTGCATATCGGACACGCCAAAGCCATTTGCCTGGACTTCGGCATGGCAGAACGTTACAACGGAGTTTGTAACCTTCGTTTCGACGACACCAATCCGGTAAAAGAAGATGTAGAGTATGTCGATGCAATAAAAGAAGATATAGAATGGCTCGGATTTCATTGGAACAACATCTATTATGCATCCGACTATTTCCAGCAGTTATGGGACTTTGCCATCCGTCTGATCAAGGAAGGAAAAGCCTATATCGACGAACAAAGTTCGGAAGTTATCGCCCAGCAGAAAGGAACCCCTACCCAACCGGGTATCAACAGTCCGTACCGCGACCGTCCTATCGAAGAGAACCTCGCGTTATTCAAGAAGATGAGCGACGGCGAAGTGGAAGAAGGTGCGATGGTATTGCGTGCTAAAATCGATATGGCGAATTCCAACATGCACTTCCGCGACCCGATCATCTACCGCGTGGTTACCTCAGCACACCATCACCGCACAGGCGATAAATGGAAAGTGTATCCGATGTACGACTTCGCACATGGTCAGAGCGACTACTTCGAAGGCGTTACACACTCGCTTTGTACCTTGGAATTTGTGGTGCACCGCCCGTTGTACGACCTCTTCATCGACTGGCTGAAAGAAGGCAAAGACCTGGACGATAACCGCCCCCGCCAGACTGAGTTCAATAAATTGAACCTGAGCTATACGCTGATGAGCAAACGCAACCTGCTCACGCTGGTAAAAGAGAAGCTGGTAGACGGTTGGGACGATCCCCGTATGCCGACAATCTGTGCTTTCCGCCGCCGTGGTTATTCCCCCGAGTCTATCCGCAAATTTGTAGACAAGATCGGTTATACGACCTATGATGCCCTCAACGAATTCGCTTTGTTGGAAAGTGCCGTACGTGAAGACCTGAATGCCCGTGCCACACGTGTATCGGCCGTCCTCGATCCGGTCAGACTAATCATCACCAACTATCCGGAAGGAAAAGTGGAAGAGATGGAAGCGATCAACAACCCGGAAGATGAAACGGCAGGAACCCACCTGATCGAATTCAGCCGCGAGCTGTGGATGGAAAGAGAAGACTTCATGGAAGATGCACCGAAGAAGTTCTTCCGCATGACTCCGGGACAGGAAGTCCGCCTGAAGAATGCCTATATCGTGAAATGTACAGGCTGCAAAAAGAACGACGCCGGCGAAGTGGTGGAAGTATATTGCGAATACGATCCAAATACCAAGAGCGGTATGCCCGATAGCAACCGGAAGGTAAAAGGAACCCTGCACTGGTTGAGCTGTGCCCACAGTCTGCCCGCAGAAGTCCGCTTATACGATCGTCTCTGGAAAGTAGAGAATCCACGCGACGAATTGGCCGCTATCCGCGAAGCAAAAGACTGTTCCGTTCTGGATGCGATGAAAGAGATCATCAATCCGGACTCATTAAATATACTGACTAATTGTTACGTAGAGAAATATCTGGCAGATGCCAAACCGTATGATTACCTGCAATTCCAGCGTATCGGTTATTTCAACGTAGACAAAGATTCGACGCCGGAAAAGCTTATCTTCAACCGCACCGTATCCCTGAAGGATACCTGGAGCAAGATGAAGGATAAAGCGTAATAAACAAGATAAAAGAGAATTTACCTGATATATGAAAGAAGATGATATTTCACGCCTGTTACAACGTTACCTGGATGCACACGAAAAAGGGAAAGAACCCTATTTCGACGCAGATGAACTCAGCGACTTGTTGGACAGTTTTGAAGAATCGGATGATTATAAATACTTCGATGAAGTTTTAGCCTTAGGGCTAAAGCTCCATCCGGGTAATACGGATTTACAAATCAGGCAGTGCCGCTTTTATGTCTATAATGAAGATTATGACAGTGCGCTCGCTTTGATCGATTCTATTGCCGAAACCGACAACCAGGACCTGGACTTATTACGATTGGAATGTTTTTGCATGCTCGACGAATATGATAAAGTAGTCGAATTTACGGAAGACATCGCTGCACGGGATTGTGACTATCTGGAATTAGCATTCGAGTACATCGCTCCCCTTTTAAGTGATATGGATATGGGTAAGGAAGCGCACGATTATATCAAACGCGGCATTGCCTTATTCCCGGACAATCTCACCCTGAAAGATGAGCTATGCTACAACCTGGAAATGGAGGGCGACATCGACGGTGCCATTGCCATATGCAACGAACTGATCGATAAAGATCCATACTCGCACGACTATTGGTTCTCGCTCGGACGCCTGTATTCTATCAAGTCGGAATTCGATAAAGCAATCGAAGCTTTCGACTTTGCCCTCACCTGCGACGATTCGGATCCCGAACTGAAAATACTGAAAGCTTACTGCCTCTACATGAACGAAAATTATGAAAAGGCACTCGAAGTATATAAAGAGATAGAAAGCGAATCGGATATGTCGGAACGTATCAAGCCGTTAATGGCAGAATGCTACATCAAACTGGAAGATTATGAAGGAGCATACGCGATGCTGAAAGACATCATCGGAAAGAAGGTCACAGCCAATGAGCCGGCAGCATACATTAATTATATCCGCTGCTGCACGGAAACCGACCGCGACCGGGAAGCGTCCAAAGCGCTCATAAAAGCTGTAGAGTTATTTCCGAGTAATGTCCGGATACTCTCCTTACTGGCATTGACTTACGTTGAGAACGGGGAAGATAAACTTGCTATCGAGACAACCGAACGGCTGTTCGACGTGTTGGATCAAGGAAGTGATTATCAACCGGAAGATTACGAAAGCCTGTTCCATGCCGGACAGTTCCTGTATATGAAGGGAGAAATAGAGAAAGCGCTCAAATACTACCATAAGGTGATAGAAGTCAACCCCGACATGCCTTATATACATCTTCATATGGCGATGGCTTATCTGGCAAAGGGAGATATGAGACATTTCGGAGAACATTTCTCGCAGACCTCTCCGCAGGAACTGGTCGAATACCTGGAAAGCTCGGGGGTAGACTTCAGCGATGTGGAACAGCAACTGATGGGTAAACACATTCCACCGGAAGATCTGACAAAAGAATTCCTCAATAATAAAGACAACAACAATTAAATGAACAGAAATCTAAAAGACTACGGTCTCTTACTTTTGAAAGGCATGGGAATGGGGGCGGCAGATGTTGTCCCCGGTGTATCTGGTGGTACGATTGCCTTTATTGTAGGTATTTATGAAGAGCTGATCGATTCGATCAAAAGTATTAACGGAGCGAGTCTGAAATTACTTTTTACCGGTAAGATCGCTGCATTCTGGAAAGCGATCAATGCCAACTTCCTGCTATCGATCGTTGCCGGTATCGGCATCAGTATTTTCTCACTGGCAAAGCTCATCACCTGGTTGCTGGTGACACACCCTATCCTGGTATGGGCTTTCTTCTTCGGGTTGGTACTGGCTTCTACCTGGTTTGTATCGAAGGATATCAAGCAATGGAACTGGAAATCGATCCTGTGCTTTATCATCGGAGCGGTCATCGCCTATTACATCACAGTGGCCACACCGGCTGAGACTCCCACCAACCTGTTCTTTATCTTCCTTTGCGGGGCGATCGCTATCTGTGCGATGATCCTGCCGGGTATTTCGGGTAGTTTCATCCTTGTTTTGCTGGGTAAATACTTCTACATTATGGAAGCTGTAAAGACATTCAATATACCGGTGATGCTCGTTTTCATTTGCGGAGCAGTGCTGGGTATCACCTCTTTTTCACGCATCCTATCATTTGCCTTGCGCAGATTTCATGACACGACGATCGCCGTACTGGCCGGATTTATGCTGGGTTCGCTGAATAAAGTATGGCCGTGGAAAGAAACGATAGAAACATATACAGACAGTCACGGTGTTATCAAACCGCTGGTAGAGGCAAATATCCTGCCCGATCAGTTGGTATGGGAAGCTGTCGGATTAATGATCTTTGGCTTTGCCATCGTATATTTCCTTGAAAAGTTATCCATGAAGGAAGCTAAGGCTTAAAAAAGAAATCTCTTCCCTATGCTCACGCACGGAGAAGAGCTCGGTCTCTCGCCAAAGAGAACCTCATCAATTATGTTAACCTTATAGGTTATAAAGGGAGCGATTCGCCAAGAGTAGCTCCCTTTTCTTGTTGAAAACACACATTATTATAGTTTTGTTCATTCGTATTCCGGCAGCGCCATCTATAATACAAATGGCGTGCCAAAAGCCTATACATCTATTTATCAACCATATACTATTTCAACATCAACCAGGCTATGTCAAATAATTAGACACCGACGTCTAATTATTTGACAATCTAAATCAATTTATCTCACATCATACCTTGTAAAGAAATAAAAACAAGCCATGAACAGCACGGCAATCGTAACGATCATCGCAATCAGGTAACCACTGATAAACTCGATACGCTGACTGAAAGAGGCGATCTGTTCCTGGTATTGCGGAATCTGATCGATAGCGACAGGTTTCTTACTGGTGGAAAAATCTTCTTTTGGATTATACCAATGCGGGCTATCGGCATCTTTCGCATCCACATCTTTGAACCATTGTAAAAACTGTTCCTGAAAAGCATGCAGGTCATTCCAGTTCTTCTGGAAACGCAGATAACCGCCCCCCAGAAATGCCTCATTCATATAATCAAACTGCGCAATCGGTGAAAGTAATGTGAAATTACGGGTCTGCTCGAACTGACGGAATTGTTGCAGGTAATAAGCATCATTATACATCTTATCACTATTCATCAGGTTAGTCTGATTCTTCGCACGTAACTCATGCCGGGGATAAAATGCATCCATACCATTGGATGACCAACTTCCTGCCGGTGCGTTACGGTTAATATCATTAGACGCCTCCTGACGTTTCTGAGCCACTTCGTCCGATGTCGGTATGCTGAATAACTTCTTTGCCCAGAATACAGAAGTATTGGGAATGATAACTGCAGCAAACAACCAGAAACAAAGGGAAATAAGCAAGCTAATATTGGAATAGCGCGTAACCACCGACGAAAGCAAACCAAAGACGGCAAAAGTAGTGATGAATAAGAAGCTGATCAACATAAACCCAGCAGTCTCGATCAGAAAGTTTCCGTTCAACTGCACCTGACCGGAAACAGCCAGAATAAGCAAACTGATTATTATGCCAATCAACTCCATGAGTCCTACCACTGTAACGATACTCAACAGCTTGCTGCACAGGAAAGTCCGGCGAGGTACGGCATTTGAAAAGACCAAAGCCAACGTCCTCTCCTCTTTCTCCCCCGAAATGGCATCAAATGCAAAAAGCAAAGTAATAAAGCTCAGGAACATGGAAACAATAAACGCCCAACTCAAGCTATCCGTACGGACCAGGAGAGGATTATTACTATCGTGACGTACCGAATAATCAAACACATTATAAGCGCTGTAAGTGATACGATTAGGCAAATAGCTTTCCTTGCAATCGGCTATTACACTGTTTTCTCGCGGAGAGATGATAAAACTATTCCTTGCTGTCGCCACTCTTGAGATATTTTCAGAGAGTTTGCCCAACGTCTCCTGCTGTGCTACGCTATACTTGGCATAGTTATCATGCATATCCTTAAAAGAAGAAGCAAATGAGATACTACCCAACGTAAACACCAACACAACAATCACAAAAGAGACCTGAAAGCGCAGACTATACAGATAGTTCTGCAATTCACGTATATATAAAGTTGTAAACATAACTGTATTTATTTATTATCTGACATCATATTTCATAAACGACGCAACTGTTCCGATCAACAACACGATCGCCAACCCAAGCAAAGCACATAAGCGTCCCAGCGCATCACCTAAAGTAGCCGAAAGTGTTACCGGTTGAGGGATATAACGGGGAACACCGCTCGTATCCAGATACGGAAATTCAGAATTACTTCTACCATATTTCTTCCATGTTGCTTCATCTCCCAGATCTACTTCCGCCTGTGTTGGAAATTCGTCCAAGGGCTGACCGGTAAAATAAGCAGTAGACTCAAACAGCTTTTGATCCTTAAAATAGGTAATAACATTCTCCCTATATTTACGCAGACTTTCCATATATTTAAGGAAACTGCTCACATCGGTACGGCACAGAGCATCCGTCGTCTGGTCGAACAATTCGGAAGGTGACAACCAGGCGATAGCCTGTTGTAACCGTTGCTGACGTACCAGTCCGTCCAGATAATTCCGTTGCAAGGCCCATTTCTTATCCGCATTATTCAACATGACAGGTGTTGCCCAAATCTGCATCTGCTGATGGAACAAAGGGGTTTCACGAGGCCCACCGGCAAGCTCCAGATATTCCGGTCCATCGCCAGTACAGTTATTATAACTCAAATATTTCATATTAATCCTTTGGGATGCACGCGGCCATTCTTCCATATATTCTTTATGATAAGTATCGTCATAGTTTTTCATAATTGCCTGTACGTTATCATACAAAGGAGCTTTTGAAATGCCCTGTGCCAGGTAAGTCGCAATATTAGGCATCAGGAAAAGGAACCATATCCAGCATAGCAAGCTGATAATAATGGAAGAAGACGAATGTGTCACCCGGCTGGAAATGAACATTCCCAACAAAAGAAATACCATCATATAAATAATCGATGTCAGCAGGAGCAGTATTAACCCGCCCCAATCGGATACGGAAAATGAAATTTCAGGATTAACCACTATAATGAGGCAAGCCAGCAGATAACAAAACAACAAGATAGGTAACAACGTAAGTATCAATCCTAATAATTTCCCCATTAGGAAGGATACGCGGCTTACCTGTCCTGTAAAAGTCAACTTCATCGTCCCGTCTTCCCGCTCCCGGGTGATGGCATCATACGAAAAGACGAGTGCCAGCAACGAGATCAGAATAGCGATCACTTTAGAGAAGTCGATCGAGAAAAAGGCATTCAGAGACGGGTTATCGCGGGTGAGTGTATGTCCTTCGGGAAACAACGGATATTCCCAGAAAGCAACCTTCACCTTATTGCCGACATTATTGATAATACCTGTACTGAATATACTCAGCGGCTCCGGCTCCTGCACAACAGTAGGACGTACGTGTGACCATACCCGGCTCTCTTTCATTTCTCTATCCGCCTGTGCCTGCTCTATCTTATAGACACGCACCTGGTTCTGATAATTATCCACACTGACGATCACCGTAAACGGTATCACCAGCAGACACAGCACAAACCCTATAATAAACCTGACCGACAACAAGTTCAGCAGGAAATCTTTCTTTGCTATTAACCAAATCATAATATATTATGTATTATATCGTTTGTACTCTTATTCTATGACAGCTTCCTGCATATAATCCAGATAGATACGTTCCAGGTCGTCCTGAAGGAATTCTTCACGGCTGCGAAGCATCACCAGACGGCCTTCCTTCATGATACCGACGCGATCGGCTACCGCTTTGGCACGGAAGAGGTCGTGGGTACACATCAGGATACTCTTTCCGGCGTTACGCAGGTTGATCAGTATCTGCATCAATTCAGCTGCACTCTTAGGGTCGAGGCCGGTGGTCGGTTCGTCCATCACGATATTGTCGGCATCCTTGATGATGGCGATTGCCAGACCTACTTTCTGTCGCATACCTTTGGAGAAGGTCTTCAGTTTACGTTCGAAGGCTTCTTCCTGAAGGCCGACACGGCGCATGACGTTATAATAGTCCGTCTTTGTCAGGTTCGGCTTCCCTCCCAGACGGGCGAAGAAGTCGAGGTTCTGACGGGCGGTGAAGTTGCCGTACAACATCACATTCTCGGAAACGAAAGCAACGTGGTTCTTTGTTTCCAACGGGTTTTCCATTACGTCGATGCCGTCTATCAGGGCATGGCCGGAAGTAGGTTCGATAAAATTTAGGAAGATATTGATAGAAGTGGTCTTCCCCGCCCCGTTGGCACCCAGTAAAAAGAATATTTCACCCGGTTTGATTTCCAGGTTCAGTGAATCAAGGGCCAGGTTGCCGTCTTCATATCTCTTTGTCAAATCGATTGCTTGTAGCATAGTGTTCTTATTTTTATTTGTTCTTATTCTGTAATTATATATTGCTTACCGTTTGCTAAGCTTCATGCCGAACCAAACGATTCCCCCGACAAAGCCGATGAGCAACAAGATCAGGAAGATGGTTCCGATGATGGAAGTGGAAGCATTTACCTGGATACGGACAGTCTTGTCTTCGGTATCCACCTTGCGGTTATCGGCCATAGCTTCGGTCTTGATCTTTACTTCCTGGGCACCTACTCCACCGTCCGACGGCGGGATGATGGTTACCTTCACGGTCAGTTCCTTTTCCGGTTCGAGACTGCTGATCACATCCGGTTCGATACGGGTATCCCATCCCAGAGGCTTCTCTGTTGTCAGCTTGATGTTATCCAGGCGGCGGGTTCCTCCGTTGCGGACGGTCACGTCCATAGCCACTTCTTTTCCGACAGTCGTTTCATGATAGAGGTTGTTTGCACGCACTTCGATCTTTCCTTTTCCACGGGGGATGATCTCCAGGTTTTCGCTTCCGGCCTTTTCACCGTTGGCGGCGGAGACTGTCTGTACCTGGAATTTTATCGGTTTGTCGATCACTACCTGCTGATCGTCGCGATCCGGCAGATAGACTTGCAAAGATAACTTCTTTATGTTTACCCCCTGTGCAAATTTGATCTGAGTCACTTTACTTTCGCCATCGGTAAAGTCATAGCTTATCTGGCGCGGCAGATCGAGGATCTCCAGGCGGTAGACATCATCCGAGGTAGAGAAACGTTCGAGGGTCAGGTCGTAGGTCGCCTTGCTGCTCAGGTCAGTTTCCTGGCTGAACTGCATAGACGAGATATCGATCACGTTCACACTGGCATCCTTCTTCAGATAGATATTCTTTTCATCTTTCCGGTTGTTGTAATTCAGCGCCACCGTCAGGTTCTCGGCATCCTTCAGCAGTTCAAAGTCGGCAGTCGCCACCTTTCCCAACTTGATAAACGGGACACGGAACTCGTAGGGAGAACCGATAATCGTTTTCGACTCGTTATCTACTAACGATACATATATATTATATATTTTACCGGAACGCATTTCGGGAGTGAATACGTCGAAGTGTTCCTGAAACTGGTTCAGGTACTCCTCATTTCCTTCGAGGGCACTCTTCAACGTGATCTTCACCTTTCGCTCGCCCCGCTGATCCTGATACTTCACGGCACGTTCTACGGTGATGTAACTCTGTTGCGAGATCAGTTTAAGGATCAGCTTCTGATAGTCTACCTCCTTACTCAGCAGCTCATTCTTCGAGCGGTTGAAGTCGTTGGCAGAGATGGCTTTTTCATTGTACAACTTCGTGTCGTTCTGATACTTCTGTTTGGCCACTTCATAATCGGCACGCGTCTTCTTCAGGTCGAGCAACAGGGCTGCTTCGCTATTCTCCTGTGCCCGGACGCCGAACGACAGCATCAGGAAAGCCAGCAATACTGGCAGTGTTTGAATCATTTGTTTAATCATTGTCGTATTCATTATATATATATTTATCTTTCCGATAGGGAACTTCTAACTCAAAAGCGCCCTGTAACTAGTATTTTTCTCCTATATTCTTTTGCTTTTGAGCATGCTCAAAATTAATTTCGGGCTTGCTAAAAATCAATTTCGAGCTAGCTCAAAATTAAATTCATGCATGCTCAAAAGTATACTTCCTTGTATATTTTGAACTAATAAGTCACTATCCGAGAATTAGTTGTTGCCTACTTTCCGGCTAGTTCCTTATCTTCTGGCATGAAACTGCGGTTATGTTCGAAGTCATACATCGTCTTCCGGTTCAGGTCGGCTACTGACAACCGGTAGGTGATATAACTGTCTATATAAGCCAGTTGCACCTGCGAAAGACGCTCCTGCTCGATAGAAAGTTCCTGGCTCGTCATGTCTCCGTTCTCGAAACGCATCTGGCTGATACGGTAACTCTGTACGGCTACTTCCTGGTTACGGCGGTTGATGCGGTAACGCTTCTCGGCTTCATACACGCTGCGTACTATTTCGCGGATTTCCTGTTCGATGGTTCTTTTGGTGTTGTCGAGGTTCAGTTCGCGTTGTTTCAGGCGGACTTGTTCGCGGCGTACCTGGTTCTTGGCACGTCCCCAGTCCATCAGCGGGTAAGAGACGGTCAGGGCGATACCACGGTTGGAAGGGCGGTCGCGCATATTATCGAACGACGAACCGACCAACTGGCCTACCGATCCTTCTCCCCGCGTACTCAATCCCGTAAAGTCGTAATAGGCGGAGATATTTCCTTTGAACTCCCGTTCGCGTTTGGCGCGTTTCACTTCGATGGCTTGCAGTTCGATGTCCAGGTTGTCTTCCTGTATCTCCATACGGTTGCGCAACGCCTCATCGATGGCCTGTTGCATGTCGACGATAAAAGCTTCAAACTCCATATCCGCTTTCAGGTCGATTTCCTCTTTCAGATCAAGACCAATCAGCAGTTTGAACTGGTCTTTGGCTGTCGACAGTTTGCCTTCGCTTTCCATCACGCGGGCTTCATCCTGTGCCACGGTGATCTCGGCGATCAGCATTTCCCCTTCGGGAAGGTTGCCTGTTTCCTGTTTCAGCTTGGTGATGCGGTAGGCTTCGCGGGAGTTGGCCAGGCGGTCTTGGTTGATCTTATGCTCGTAAGCCAGTTTGTACACGTTGTAGAAACCTTCGGTTACATTATATACAATATTCATCTGTACACGGGTGAAATAGCAGGTGCTCTTCCGGAAGTCGAGTTCGGCCACCTTCATATTCTCTTTCAGCTTATTGGCGGTGAAGATCGGCTGGTTGAAGGACAGGGCGAAACGGCTGTACACCTGGTCGCGTTCCAGTTCTTCGTAATCCTTTTGTGAAAGCGTGGTACGGTAATTCTCCCAATACATTTTAGAAGACAGGGCAAAGTTACCGCCGGTGGGCAATACATACGTGAAGTTCAGGTTTCCTCCCACCTGCAGGGAACCGGTAGAGTTATACACCGGCAGACCGTCGGCCTGCGACACCTCCGTCAGTTCTTCCGTCCACGAGGGAGTAAAGAGGCTGAAGTCGAGCATCGGCTTGAACTGCGCTTTCGTGTAGAGGTAAGAGTAGCGGGTGGCGTCCATGTCCTCCTTGTAGTATTTCACCGTATAGCTTTCGCCCAGGGCAATACGGATGGCCTCATCATAGGTGATCGTCCGGAGGTTTTCCGTCTCCGCATGTCCCGCCAGGGCGAACCCTATTAATAAAGATGCTAACAAATTTCTTTTCATATTATATCGAATTAAATCTTTCCGGGTAACACATTACCCAATTATCGTTATTTGTTCCTTTATACGCCTATAGTAAGGCAAACGGCGTGCCAAAACAGCAATCGGTTGATTATACATCGCTTACGGAAACGGGTAACTTTTTACTCATGGGTAAGCGGGAAGAGCCTTACCCAAATTGGGTAATTCTTTACCCATTCAGGGATATTTCAGAAGATAATACAATCTATTCAGCAGAAAATTATAATCCGGACACGGGAAAAGCCATATCTTTGCCCAACGATATTAAACAAGTAATACCATGAATATAAAACAAGTAGCCCGTTATACCTTTTTATCCCTGACACTATTCACTACGTTGGTTTCTGCCGGGACGAAAGAGCCTGTCGATTATGTGGATATGTTTATCGGCACCTCCAATTCCCGATGGATGCTGGGGCCTTATGCCCAGGAACCGTTCGGTATGGTGCAACTCGGCCCGGACAACCAGGGAAACGTTTGGATGGGCGGATACGAATATGCCATCAACAGCGTCTCCGGCTTCAGTCACCTGCATGCCTGGACGATGGGCGGACTGATGATCATGCCGACAACGGCCGACCTCGCCCTGTCGAACCCTTCGGTGGATTCCCCTTACAAGGGTGCGAATGCCGGTTACCATTCCCGTATCCTGAAAGAGACGGAAAAAGCCTCACCGGGATATTATTCCGTCTATCTGTACGACCATGAAGTGAAAGCGGAACTTTCCGCCACCACCCGTTGCGGCATCCATCGTTACACCTTCCCCGAAAGAAAGGAATCGAGAATACTGATTGACCTCCTCTTCCCTACCGAATGGGATTACGGGTTCAGCGTAAAAGATGCATGCATCACCAAAGTAAGTAATACGGAACTGGAAGGGTATGCCGACTGTCAATCAGGCCCGTGGAGCAGTTGGAACAAATACAAACTGCATTTCATCGTCCGCTTCAGCAAACCGTTCTCCCAACTGAACGGCTGGAATGAAGGGGAAGAAAAAGAGAATATACAAGCGATAGCCGGAAAGAACGACATCGGAGTCTATGCCCTTTACAACACAGAAGAAGGGGAAAGTATAACCGTCTCCACAGGCTTATCGCTGGTCAGTATCGAGCAAGCCCGTTTGAATATGGAGACAGAACTGGCACCTTTGCAATACGACTTCGACCGCGTAGCGTCACAAACCCGCAATAAATGGAACGAACTGCTCGGCAAAATCGAGATTGAAGGAGAGAACGAAGTGGATAAAACCAAGTTCTACACCAACCTCTACCGTGCCTATGCCGGCAAGCAAACCTGGAACGACGTGAACGGACAATACTGCGATGCCTGCGAAAACGTGCAACAACTGGATCACGGCAATATGTACGGCGGCGATGCTTTCTGGAACAGTTTCTGGAACCTCAACGGACTCTGGTCTATCCTCTCGCCCCGCATTGTAGACGATTGGGTGACCACCCAACTGGAAATGTTCAAACATACCGGATGGACAAGCAAAGGGCCGGCCGGACTGGAGTATTCCGGCATCATGGAAGGTTCGCACGAAACCGCCCTCCTGGTGGCCGCTTACCAGAAAGGCATACGCAAAGACGGGGAAGAGATCTACAAAGCGGTAGTAAAGAATGTAACGGAACCCGGCATCAACCATCCTTGTGGCGGCAATTGCGGCAATCCTCTACTCGACGTTTACATCAAGCAGGGTTATATGCCGATGGAAAAGGGTGTCGTTTCCAAAACACTCGATTATGCCTACGACGACTGGTGCGTCTCGCAACTGGCCTTTGCCCTCGGCAAGAAGAAGGAAGGGAAAGCCCTGTTGGCACGTTCCATGAACTACAAGAATGTATTCCATCCGGAGAAGAAGTTCGTTATGCGCCGCGACAGCCTGGGTAACTGGGATGCGGACTTCGATGTCTTTTCCAACAAAGGGTTCATCGAAGGGAACAGCTGGCAATATTCCTGGTATGTGCCGCATGATGTGCCGGGGTTAGTCGGTTTTCTGGGTAAAGACCTGTTCAACAGCCGCCTGGAAGAGGGCTTTATCAAGTCGGAAAAGCATAAGTTTGCCGCACATGTATTCGACCGTACGACGGGGCAGTCTGCCGAATTCTATATCAACCAGGGGAACGAAGTGAATCTGTGTACACCGTTCCTGTTCAATTATTCCGGCAAACCGTGGCTGGCGCAGAAATGGTCGCGTGCCATCCTGGACAGTTTCTACGGCTCCACACCCTATCACGGCTGGGAAGGGGATGAAGACGAAGGACAGATGGGCGGCTGGTATGTGATGAGTGCCCTGGGCTTCTTCGAAATGAACGGCGGCGCTTCCCTTCAACCGGAACTGGAACTGACCAGCCCGCTGTTCAACAAAGTCACCATCCATTTAGACCCGGATTATTATAAGGGAAAGACCTTTACGATCGAAGCCCGCAACAACTCGAAAGAAAACATCTATATCCAAAAAGCGTATCTGAACGGCAAAGAATTAAAACATCCCCGGATACCTTTTGCCGCCATTGCCGCCGGTGGAGAACTGGTACTCGAGATGGGCGATCAGCCGGCGTACGGGTGTTTTAAAGATTAATTGCTCTTTATTCGTCTGCTTTTTATACTTTTGTACAAAGATCAGAAACAATATGCCACTATTTAAGAAGAACGAACAAGCCGCACAGCCGAACCTGGAGCTACTGCTTTCGGAGTTTAACCGGTCGCTGGCACTGATCGTCGACAAACAGTTACTTATCGGCAATATCGTTGCCAAAGTAAAACAGATATGCCCCGTGGAAAGTATTTATATCTTCCTGCGGGATGAGAATACAGGCAAGTACAGGCAGCAGAACGAGGCAAAGAACAAACCTGTGACGCTGACCGGCCGGAGCCGGTTGGTCAACTGGCTGTCGGTAAACGAAAAACATCTGATCGTATCCGAGCATCCGGACATTATCGATTATTTCCCGGAAGAAGAGCAGGAAGCCATACGGCAGCTGGGCTCCGAACTGATCTTTCCCCTTAAAGTGATGAACCAGACAAACGGCACCATCTTCATAGGAAAGAAAAATGACGGCACCCGCTTTACCGAACAGGAACTGAACCTGCTCTCCATCCTGATCAACCAGGCGAACTTTGCGATCGAACATGCTTCGCTATACGAGATACAAACGGAACGCCTGAAGAAGATGTACCGCACCGACCGTCTGGCTACGCTCGGCGAACTGGCTGCCGGAGCCGCCCACGAAATACGGAACCCGCTGACGGCTATCCGCAGCACGATCCAGTATCTGAGCAAAGACTTCAGTAGCGATCCGGCAAAAAGCGAAATGATGACGGAGCTGATCTCCGAAGTGGAACGTATCAACAAAATCGTACAAGGCCTGCTGTCGTTTGCCCGTCCGTCAGCCCTCGATGCTTCGGAGGTAAACATCGAGCAACTGATCAACCAGACGCTTCTGCTGGTGACGAATACCTTACGCAAACAGAATATAGAAGTAGAATTCGAATACTTCACCGACAACACGACCATACAGGCCGATGCGGAACAGCTGAAACAGGTTTTTCTCAACATCATCCTCAACGCTGTCGAGGCAATGAACCGGAATACTCCCGACCGCTCGCGTACATTAATAATAAGTATAGAGAAAGGGGCTCCCATCAACCCTCATTCCCGTTACCTGATCATTTCGTTCGAAGACACCGGAAGGGGCATCGAACAGAAAGACATCGAGAATGTATTCAACCCTTTCTTCACGACAAAAGAGGAAGGAACCGGACTCGGCCTTGCCATCTGTTACGGTATCATCAACCGGCATGAGGGCGAGATAGAAGTAAAAAGCACGCCCGGCAAAGGCACTTGTATGAATGTAAAACTACCGCAACGTATATGAAAGCAAAAATAGTAGTGGCCGACGACGAACCGCGCATCTGTAAAATGATCTGCCGCCTGCTCACGGACGAAGGATATGATGTGATGCCTGTCGAAAACGGACGGGAAGCAGTGGAAGCGCTCCTCTCCTTCCAGCCCGACGTTATCTTACTGGATCAGCAGATGCCCGTCATGACCGGAGTGGAAGCATTGGAAGAGATCAAACAAATAGCCCCCAACCAGGTCGTCCTTTTTGTAACGGCTTTCGGCTCTATCTCGCTGGCGGTCGACGCTGTAAAGAAAGGGGCTTACGACTTTATAGAGAAGCCTTTCGACAACGATAAACTACTACTCACCGTAGGTCGTGCCGTCGAACATAGCCGGATGAAAGGAGAAATATCGAACCTGAAAAAGAGCCTGGGCGAAAAGAAAAGTGCCGTCATCGGAGACAACACCGGCCTGAAGCAGGTAATGACACAGGTGCGCCGGGTGGCGGAAACCAATGCGACAGTGCTGATACACGGCGAAAGCGGAACCGGAAAGGAATTGATTGCCCGTGCCGTACACGACAACAGCCTTCGCAGCCAGGGCCCGTTTGTGGCTATCAACTGCGGGGCAATCCCTCTTACCTTGATGGAAAGCGAGCTGTTCGGACACGAACGCGGCGCCTTTACCGACGCCAAAGAAGCCAAAGCCGGCACTTTCGAACGGGCGGACGGTGGCACGCTGTTCCTCGATGAAGTAGGCGAACTGCCTTTGGATGCACAGGTCAAACTGCTTCGCGTATTGGAAGAACGGAGAATTACCCGCATCGGTGGAAAGAAAGCCATTCCGGTAGACGTCCGCATCGTAGCGGCTACCAACCGCAACCTGGACGATGAGGTAAAGAACGGGCATTTCCGGCTCGATCTGCTCTATCGCCTGAATGTGTTTACCCTGATCCTTCCGCCCCTGCGCGAGAGGAAAGAAGATATTCCCCTGCTGACCAATTTCTTTATCCGCAAATATAACCGGACGCTGAGCCTCGACGTACAATCCGTCAGCCCCGAAGCAATAAGCCTGCTTACGTCTTACGACTGGCCCGGCAACGTGCGCGACCTGGAGAATGCGATACAGAGTTCAATGATACTTTGTACAGGTGGCGTGATCCGTCCCGAACATCTGCCCGACCGGATAAAAGGATATGAGTTAGCCGAAGCACAGACCGTAAGCGGAAACAGCGGAAACAGTATCCGGGAGATCAATGCACAGATGGAGAAAGAGCTTATTATTGAAGCCCTGAAAAAGCATAACTTCAATCGTACCCTGACAGCAGAGGCTCTCAATATCAGCCGGAAGACATTGTTTAACAAAATGAAGCGTTATGGGCTGTCGTCGGATGAAAATTGACACTGCGCCTTTGCTATTCATTGGCTATCTGTCATTGTTACGAGGAATGATCTATTAAAAAACAAAACATCCCCTTGTTTTTATAACATTAGTTCTTAACTTTGCCATCCTACACGACATAAAACATAATTAGTTATACTATGGCAAAAATAAAAGGAGCGGTAGTTGTCAACCAAGAGCGCTGCAAAGGATGCAACTTATGTGTGGTTTCCTGTCCGAGCGATGTATTGGAATTACACCCGCGTGAAGTGAATAACAAAGGGTACCATTATGTGTACATGAAAAACCCTGATGCTTGCATCGGTTGCGCCAGTTGCGGATTAGTTTGTCCGGACGGTTGTTTAACCATCTACAAAGTAAAAATATAAAACAGATATGGCAGAAGAGATAAAATTAATGAAGGGGAATGAAGCCATTGCACATGCAGCTATCCGCTACGGTGCTGACGGATACTTCGGTTACCCCATCACTCCGCAGTCGGAGATCCTGGAAACCCTGATGGCTGAAATGCCCTGGGAAACTACCGGAATGGTAGTACTGCAAGCCGAAAGCGAGGTTGCGGCAATCAATATGGTATATGGCGGTGCCGGTACCGGCAAACGTGTAATGACTTCATCATCCAGCCCCGGTATCAGCTTGAAGCAGGAAGGTATTTCCTATATTGCAGGTGCCGAGTTGCCTTGCCTGATCGTTAACGTGATGCGTGGCGGCCCCGGTCTGGGAACAATCCAACCCAGCCAGGCAGACTACTTCCAGACTGTAAAAGGGGGTGGACACGGCGACTACCGCCTGATCACGCTCGCTCCTTCTTCCGTACAGGAAATGGCGGATTTCGTAGGACTGGGTTTCGACCTGGCCTTCAAATATAACAACCCGGCTATTATCCTGGCAGACGGTATCATCGGCCAGATGATGGAAAAAGTGGTTATGCCTCCTTTCCGTCCCCGCAAGACAGAAGCCGAAATCATCGCCGAATGTCCGTGGGCAGCACAGGGTAAGCTGAAAAGCCGCAAGCCGAACGTGATCACTTCACTGGAGCTCGACCCGGCCAAGATGGAAGAGAACAACATCCGCTTCCAGGCTAAATATCGCAAAATTGAAGAAAACGAAGTACGTTACGAAGAGTTCCATTGCGACGATGCGGAATACCTGCTGGTTGCTTTCGGTTCTTCCGCCCGTATTTGCCAGAAAGTGGTGGAGATCGCTCGTGCGGAAGGCATCAAACTCGGTTTGTTGCGTCCGATCACTTTATGGCCGTTCCCGACAAATGCTATTGCCGCTTATGCCGATAAGGTAAAGGGTATGCTTTCTGTCGAACTGAATGCAGGTCAGATGGTAGAAGATATCCGCCTGGCTGTAAACGGGAAAATAAAGGTTGAACACTTCGGCCGCCTGGGTGGTATCGTGTTTACTCCGGATGAAGTACTGAATGCGTTGAAAGAAAAGTTATTTTAATTTGTATGATACGCGGAAGTAAAACTGATAGTATATTAACAGCCCTGTTCATGGTATTGGCGGCAGCAGCGATCATCTGCTACTTCGCCGTCGACGACCGCCATGTATTCTTATATTGCGGCGGCGCAGCCATCTGCTTCAGACTGGTTCAATATCTACTGAGATTTATTAGATAATTTAGCAACAATTATGGAACTCAACGAAATAATTAAACCGGAGAATCTGGTCTACACAAAGCCGGAATTGATGAACGATAATCCCATGCACTACTGCCCCGGTTGCAGCCACGGTGTCATACATAAGCTGATCGCCGAAGTGATCGCCGATATGGGAATGGAAGAAAAAACAATCGGTATCTCCCCGGTAGGATGTGCCGTATTCGCTTATAACTATCTGGATATCGACTGGATAGAAGCAGCTCACGGACGTGCTCCTGCCATCGCATCGGCTATCAAACGCCTGAATCCGGAAAAGATGATCTTCACCTATCAGGGTGACGGTGACCTGGCCGCTATCGGTACAGCCGAAACGATCCATGCTGCCAACCGTGGCGAAAACATCGTGATCGTATTCGTGAACAATGCTATCTATGGTATGACAGGCGGCCAGATGGCTCCTACTACATTGGAAGGCATGCCTACCGCCACTTGTCCGTACGGCCGTAATATCGCCCTGAACGGTTATCCGCTGAAGATCGGCGATCTGCTGGCTCAACTGGAAGGAACCTGCCTGGTTACCCGCCAGAGCGTACAGACTGCCGCTGCCGTTCGTAAGGCGAAGAAAATGCTTCGCAAAGCCTTCGAAAACTCTATGGCCGGTAAAGGTACTTCGGTTGTCGAATTCGTTTCCACCTGTTCATCCGGCTGGAAGATGACGCCCGAAAAGTCGAATACCTGGATGGAAGAAAACATGTTCCCCTTCTACCCGCTGGGCGACCTTAAGAATAAAGAATAAGTAATACAAGAACGACATGAAACAAGAAATTATTATAGCAGGCTTTGGCGGACAAGGCGTTCTGTCGATGGGTAAGATACTTGCTTATTCCGGACTGATGGAAGGTAAGGAAGTCAGCTGGATGCCTTCATACGGCCCCGAACAACGGGGCGGTACAGCCAACGTAACCGTTATCCTGAGCGACGACCCGATCAGCTCTCCGATCCTGAATGAATACGATATAGCCATCATTCTGAACCAACCTTCGATGGATAAGTTCGAAAGCAAGGTGAAACCGGGCGGTATCCTGATCTACGACGGATATGGAATACATACACCGGTTAAGCGTACCGACATTGGCGTTTACCGTGTGGATGCAATGGATGCTGCTACCGAAATGAAGAATGAGAAAGCATTCAACATGCTTATCCTGGGCGGTTTATTAAAAATTGTTCCGATGGTAAAACTTGAAAATGTACTGTTGGGGTTAAAGAAGTCTTTGCCCGAACGCCATCACAAGCTGATCCCGATGAACGAAGCTGCCATAAAGAAAGGTATGGAGATCATACAGAAAATGTAATCTTGCAAAAAGAATATAAAGAGGGGCGTTTCTTTCGCAGGAACGCCCTTTTGTTTTATCTTTGCAACCCATGAAGCATTGCTTATACATATTATTGTTGCTGATAGTATCTGCCACAACCGTTCTGGCTCAACGAGGAGCCGGCAAGGCAGATCAACGGGGAGGAAGAGGACAACGCGGTGGCTTCTCTCTGTCAAATCTTTCTTCATCACAGAAAGAGATACCGGACAGTTTACTGGTTGCAGACAGCACCACGCTGAATTCCAAGCGTCTCGTCGCTTACCGTCTTACGCCGCTCCTGGGTGAACCCTACGTGGCTCCACTGGATACCAATAAGCTGAACTTCGGTAATACAACGCTGGTCGAAAGTAAATCGTTAGCCGTAGGATACCTGGCCAATCTGGGATCTCCTGCACAGACAAAGATCTTTTCCGAACGGAAAGAGGCCCGCGACTTCATCTTCGCCGATGCATACGATTACTACATCACGACACCGGAGAATGCCTATTTCTACAACACAAAAATCCCTTATACCAATATTATGTACACCACCGCCGGCGGTAGTACCAACAAGGAAGAACAGCTGAAAGGTACGATGACCATGAACTTCGGCAAGAAGATCAACGTGGGTGGCGACCTCGACTACATATACGGACGGGGACATTATAAAGATAACGGGGATAAACTGTTAAGCTACCGTCTCTTCGGTAGTTACCAGACCGACCGTTACGAAATGCATGCTTACCTGAGCAACTTCAACTTCGTGAATTATGAGAACGGCGGTATGGCGAACGACTCGACGATTAACCATCCGGACGAATATTTCCCGGAAGGACGTCCTTCCGATACCAAATCGTACGATGTCCGTTACCAGGCAAGCGCCTGGAACCGTGTGCGCGGCAAACGATATTTCCTGACTCAACGCTATAACCTCGGATTTACCCGCGAACTGGAAGAAGCCGACGAAGAAGGTAATGTGCAGGAAGTATTCGTACCCGTATCCAGTATCATTCATACGATCGATTACGAAGACAACCGCCGTCGTTTCATTTCCCATAGTTCACTGCTCGACTCCGCTTATGTAGTCAAGGACGGTAACCAAAGTTTCCCCCGCATCTACGGACTGGGAGCGACACTGAACGACCTGACCTCTTCATGGAATTTAAAAAACACGATCGGGCTTTCTCTCCGGGAAGGATTTCAGGACTGGGCAAAATTCGGACTGACTGCCTTCCTTACTTTAGAAAAGCGCCGGTTCAAACTGGAGCCCAAGATAGAAGGATTACGTTATGGAGAATATGGCAGAGGCCCCCATTTCACGGTCGATAATTTCGACCTTAGCAGCCTGCCGAAAGACAAGATATACGACGAGTTTTCCACCTATATCGGAGCGGAACTGTCTAAACGCATGGGAAGCATCCTGACCTATAATGCCCGTGGCGAGCTCTGCCTTATTGGTAGCGATGTCGGAGAATTCCGCGCTACCGGTAATCTACAAACCCGTTTCAAGCTATTCAAGAAAGATGCAACGATCAGGGCGAACGCTTATATCAAAAACGTAACACCTGCCTTTTATATACGTCATAACCACTCCCGTTACTTCTGGTGGGACAATGACGATTTTAAAAAGATACAACAGATATATGCGGGTGGAGAAATCGACCTCGAATCGACCGGAACGAACTTGTCGGCCGGAGTGGAAAGCATTCAGAATTATATCTTCTTCAATAAAACGGGAATGCCCGAACAACACGGAAGTAATCTGCAGGTGGTAAGTGCCCGCCTTAAACAGAACTTCCGTTATCGCGCTTTCGGTTGGGAAAACGAGGTGTGCTGGCAGATGAGCAGCGATAACGAGGTGCTGCCTCTTCCTAAGTTCAGCGCTTACTCCAACATGTATCTGGCTGCCAAAGTAGCAAAAGTACTGACCGTACAGATCGGAGCCAACGTATATTACAATACAGCGTATTATGCTCCCTACTACGAACCGGCTACCCAGCAATTCCAGGTTCAGGACGAAGTGAAAGTAGGCAATTATCCCCTGATCAATGCCTACGTAAATTTCCACCTGAAACAGGCTCGCTTCTTCATTATGGCTTACAACTTGAGTAGTAAATTTGTTGAGCCGAACTATTTCTCGCTGTCACATTACCCGCTGAACCCGATGGTGTTGAAGATGGGTATTGCCGTTACATTCAATAATTAATACAGTATGAAATCGCGGAAGTTACTGGTGGTCTATATGATCTTGCTGGCAGTCGTCCTGGTTGCCATGTTTCAGTTGTTTCAGTTCAACAAAGAAAAACCGGTTCTTCCCAGAGACTATCCTGAAATAAAGAAAGAGGGCATCCTGCGCATCGTGACGGAATACAACCAGTCAGGATATTATGTGGCCGGAGATACGATCGAAGGTTTCCAGTACGAACTGAGCCAGGCTATTGCCAAACTGTCCGGGTTGGAAGTGCAGACCCATCTGGAAATGAGCCTTGCCGAAAGTTTCCGGGAGTTGTCCGACAATACATGCGATGTGATTGCACGCAACATTCCTATCACCAGCGATATAAAAGAGAACTATTTGTTTACCGAACCGATCGTTCTCAACAAACAGGTACTGGTACAACGCACGGAAGAAGCGAATAATGGTATCCAACCGATCCGTAACCAGTTGGATCTGGCACAAAAGACCTTATATATTCCCAAAGACTCACCGGCCAGACTGCGTCTGCAAAACCTGGCACATGAGATAGGCGACACGATTTATGTCGAAGAAGATGAGCTTTATTCCAGCGAACAACTGGCTATTATGGTTGCCAAGGGAGATATCGACTACGCCGTATGCGACCTGCAGATAGCCAAGATATCCAAAGAGAATCTGCCCGAAATAGATATCGATACCGATATCAGTTTCACGCAACTTCAGTCATGGGCAGTCCGTAAAGACTCCCCTATCCTGCTGGACAGCCTGAACAGCTGGCTTTCACAAATAAAGGAAAGCGGCTTGTATAAGCAAATATACAAGCGCTATTATGGGAATAAGTAATTACTCAATCATGTGAGGGCAGAATAAACGAGAAGGTGGAACCTTCGCCCAACTTAGACTCTACATGGATCGAACCGCCCATTTTAGTAACCAGTCCGTTACAGATGGCAAGACCGAGTCCGATACCTTCCACGTAGTCATTGATCTTTACGAAGCGGTTGAACAAGCTCTGCAATTTATCTTCCGCAATCCCCATACCGGTATCTTTCACATAAAATTTCAGGCGACCGTCTTCCAGCGCTTTATATCCCATCGTGATACTTCCCTCTTTCGTATTCTTGATCGCATTGTTGATCAGGTTATTGATAAGCTGCAACAAGCGGATCTGGTCTGTACCGAACGTGCATTTGTCCAGCCCTTTTTCCAGTTTTAATACCACTCCTTGCGGCATACGGGGTTTTACGGAAGCATAAGTTATATCCATCATTTCATTCAGATCGACCGGGACGTAACTGATCTTTATAGCATCCGCTTCGATCTTCGACAGATCGAGAATATCGTTGATCAACTGCATAAGCAAGAGGTTGTTCGCCTTGATGATCTCATAATACGACATCCGTTCTTCATCTGTATCCGCAAACGCCATCATTTCTGAAAAACCGGTAATAGCATTCAGCGGGGTACGGATCTCGTGGCTCATGTCCGCCAGGTACTTCGATTTCATTTTATCGGCTACCTCTGCCTTCGCACGGGCTTCTTCCAGAGAGAGTGCCTGCCCTTTACGATCCTGTATATTGATCGAACAACCCAGGATAACCGAAGGACGTCCCTTTTCGTCACGTTCATACACATATGCAGACGCTTCACGCCAGTGATAATCTGTATTCCCGTTATATTTTACCCGGACTTCGAACTTTACTTCCGACATTTTACCGGAACACATCTTACGCAAAAGATCCCAATAGTTCTCCTGATCTTCGGGATGCACATTACTTATATATTCCGGCCAGGATATCGCTTCCTGTATATCACGATGGCCTTCATTACCATTCAAGAGTATTCTTGTATCCGCGTATTCATCCGTACTGTCCGGATTAACGAAAATGGAGCAGGTATGTATATCGCTCGACTGCAAGGCCAGTTTTGTCAGGGTCTGCGTTCTTTTAAACGCATTTTCTATTGCGTTCTTTGCAGTTATATCACGCCAGAAAGCAAGCAAAAGGGTTTTCCCATTGCTTAAGGATATCGGGAATTTTGTGACTTCGATATCTTTGATTTCACCTGCCGGCGTCTGCACCTTTCCGTGAAACTCCACCGTCTTTCCGGTATCGATCACTTCGCGGTCGATCTCACAACGTATCTCGGCAGACAACAAAGTATCGTAATTCACATCGGAATCATCATGCCCTTCTATCAGGGAAGCATTAATTCCCGTAATATCTTCCATGAACTTATTCCAGTAAAGATAATTGAAATTATTACTTGCATCCTTTACAAATACCCCTAAAGGTAAATGATCCAGAATAGTATTCAATAGTTCGCGAATACTACCCTGTTCCTTTAAAGTTAACTCTGACGGAAGATCGTCAAGACCATCATTAATCCCCATATCACTTGCTCTTTTTATCAAAATCGGGCATAAAGATATTTATTTTTATTATACTTAACCAGAAAGCAGACGATAAATCAACGCCTGCAATAAAAAAAAGCGTATTTATAACAAGAGTGCTACCTTCTGTTATAGAAATTGACAAATAATATTTACCTTTACGGTGAATTTAATGATAGAAGATGAGATTTGACGAATTGGATTTAGAGGAGGCTGTATTGGATGGCCTCGATGCTATGAATTTTCAGGAAACTACTCCTGTACAGGAATTAACGATTCCGGTTATTTTAGAAGGGAAAGATATCATTGCTTGTGCGCAGACCGGTACGGGGAAAACCGCTGCTTACGTATTGCCGTTGATTAACGAGTTAAGCAAAGGTAATCATCCTGACAATGCCATTAATGCGATCATTATGGCTCCTACCCGCGAATTAGCCCAACAGATCGACCAACAGATCGAAGGATTTACCTATTTCGTGCCGGTATCGGCCGTTGCCGTATATGGCGGAACCGACGGTATTGCGTGGGAACAACAGAAACGAGGTATGGAAATGGGGGCCGACATCGTGATCGCCACCCCTGGACGTTTGTTATCGCATATCAAACTGGGTTCGGTCGATCTTTCGAAAGTATCTTTCTTTGTTCTCGATGAAGCCGACCGTATGCTGGACATGGGATTTTACGACGACATTATGCAGGTGTACAAGCAACTGCCTGATTACTGTCAGACAATCATGTTCTCCGCCACCATGCCCCCCAAAATACGGACATTAGCAAAAACCATCCTCAAAGATCCCGAAGAAGTCAAAATCGCCATCTCCCGTCCCCCCGAGTCGATCATGCAGACTGCTTATATCTGCTACGACCCGCAAAAGATCAAGATACTGGAAGACCTGTTCCAGCAAAGCCGTCCGCAACGTGTCATTATATTCTCATCTTCCAAGATGAAGGTGAAGGAACTTGCCTCTACCCTGAAACGGATGAAGTTCAACGTAGCCGCCATGCATTCCGACCTGGAGCAGACGCAGCGCGAGGAAGTAATGAAGGAATTCAAAAACGGACGCATCGATATACTGGTAGCAACGGATGTCGTATCACGCGGCATCGACATCAACGACATCAAACTGGTTGTCAACTTCGACATACCTCACGACCCGGAAGATTATGTACACCGCATCGGCCGTACCGCCCGCGGAACCGGAGGCGAAGGATTGGCTATCACCTTTATCAGCCTGGAAGAACAAGCCCAGTTCAAACGCATCGAGAATTTTCTGGAAAAGGAAGTATATAAGATTCCCATCGACCCGAAGTTCGGGGAAGCTCCACTATACGAACCTGAAAAGTACGGCAATATGCGTCGCGGACGCGGACGTCCACGTAAAGAGGGAAACACAGGAGGTAAGAAATCCGGATACCAACGCTCCGGAAGGAACTCCAATAATGGTAACCGCCGCGGAAGACCCAGAAAAGAATCTTAATCGCATAAAGAAGGGATGTTCGTTTCAACGACATCCCTTTCCTTTTTGTGCTAACTATCTGTAGATAGAAACTTTCCGCCGAACATACCGTCCATCTTCATACAACTCTGCCAGATAAACACCATTCGGGAGAAAACTGATCGCTCTGTCGCCCAACAACTTTAATTCTTGCAGTAACTGCCCGTTCATACGGTATATCCTCAAAACAGAATGAGCCGTAACAGGATGGATATACAAACAACTACCGACGCTATACAATCGGGCCTTGCCATCTACAGTTATTATTTCGAGGTCTGTAGGAATACTGAAAGTCGCAACTAACAACGAGTCGGCTTTCACCTCACGAAACAAATAGCTACCGGGGACACCAATCGGCTTCAGTTCTTTCTCCGTACCCACTTCCACTTTTTCCAGCACACCATTCTTCTCCGTATGAATAATAAACTGATGATTACTGCCCTCCGGCACACGTACACAGCAAGGGGTAACAAAACCACCTTTACCTACCGTCCGGGATTTCAGCGTATAGACAGGTATACCGACATTGCAGAAGACAACCTCAACAGTCATGTTACATTGAATATTCCTCAGATTATATCGCGTAACAGTTCCTACACTGTTTCCATTTACACGTACATCTGCCAACTGCTGGCTATGCCCCGGGCTAATTTCAAAGTTCAAGCTTCCACCCTTTTGTACAACAGTCGTGCCCGGTGTAACCGTTCCCAACCCTGTACTACGCACCCAAACAGTAAATTTACTTGGTCCCGGATCCGGAACATCAGGAATCCCCGGATCACCAGGCTCAGGGTCAGGATTTGGTTCGGGGTCCGGACCGGGAGGATCAGGCGGATAAGATGTCCGGACGAACCGGGCCTCTATTCGTGCAGAAGTATACATTTCCCTGACTACCACCCCTTGGTTGGCCAATGCATCCACAGTATAATCTACCCCGCCGATCAACAACTTCTCAAAACGGAAATACGTATTTGCTTTTGCCTCGATACGAACCTTTGTTCCGAAAGTAACGATACTTCCGGAAGCAAGCGCTTCCCCATTATCATCCGATCTCACAACAAGTGTTCCACCTGCCGATTGTCCATACGTGATAACGACCGGTTGCGGTTTCGGCAATATTTCGACAGCTACATTCGTCATTACCGGAAAGAAATTCTCCGCATCGGATGAAGTAAACCGAACCGGATATTCTGAATTTCCGGTTACTACTGTTTTAGGGGCATTCCATACGAAATACCCCGGCACTGTCCCGAATCCGTCAGCTTCAGCCAAACCTCCTTCCAATACGGCATCTTCCAACATCGCTCCGGCAACCAACATACCTACCATCGGAGATGTCACGATTTTCGGTGTCGCTTTCTCTATAGTCAATGAAGAAACAGCCTGATAAGCCAGCCAGGTATCGTCTTCTTTGCGACTGACAATAACCTGATAACTCCCTGCATCTGCCGGGATGACTGCTTTATCGTTTTTATCCCGATATTCTACCTGCCAACCTCTTACTGCCGGAGTAGACGATACCGATACCTGTTTCGATCTGCCATCATACACCAACGATACCGGCGGAGTGATCTTCACCTGTAATCCAGCATCAGGTGAAGCAGGATCCTTCTTCTTCTCAAAACGAGCAACAACGGCCAGATCGGTTGCTATTGGCAAAGTATACGGATTACTATTGTAAAGCGTTCCATTAATCTCAAAACCATTGAATCGATATCCGGCATCGGCATTCGCCTTCAGAGTCAAAGCCATACCATCATAAAAGACAGTCCCCTCAGGGCAAAGCAGATCGCCGTTATATAATTGTGCCTTTCCCCGGCCTTCAGTTGTCAGTGTCACCTTACGACTCACTCCCGGTTTGCCTGCCACCTGCAAATAGACTTTCCCGGTAGCCACATTATAGTTCTTCAGGTCAATCGGGGTAAAGAGGATATCCTGATAGCCGGAGACTGTTACCGTCACCTTCTTATCCGTTGCCACAGGATTACTCCAGGAAAAAAAACCATCCACTTTTTTCGATAGCCAGATAGCCGATCCTCCGTCCAGCGTTGCCGTCGTATTGGCAAGCGGCCCCGCCACTTGTTCTTCTTGATAATCTATTTTAGTAATCTGAGGGGTAGCACGGCTAATGGTCAAACCTCCCTTTATCAATTGTTCAAAAGCAGTAAAACGTTCATCCGCCGGACGATTCAATTTAACATCATACACACCGGCATCACGCGGAACAGCCACCCGGCCGTTCTGATAATAGGAAACCAAGATGTCATCGGTTATGCCACCGGGAAGTGTACGCACTACAAAAGAATGCATATCACGATTATAAACCACCTCCTGAGGAGCGAGGTCGATACCCAGCGGAGCATCCGGATCCGGATTTTCAGGATCGGGGTTCGTACCGATCTCCCCGTCTTTATCGAATGAAGCGCTCAACACCAGATCTTCCGTCAGGCTCACGCTGCGGCTGACGGTTATATCCTGCCCTCCGGCCATTATACGTGTCAGGCTATATCCTTCGTTCGGCGTAGCTTTCACCGCAGCCACCTTCCCGTAAAGATACCGTTCACCCGAAACCACCGCATTTCCATCTATCGATGCTTCGAGCACACCTCCTTCTGGTGCCCGAACGACAATGGGGAATGTATTCTGTTCCAGTCCCTGTGCAAAAGTAACCTGATCGTTCACTTCATAGACAGCCGTATTCATACCTCCGGCAGTAAGAAAATCCACCGGATTGCCGTTGGCCGTGAGTGAGACCAGCCGTTGCGTATTGGTATTGGCTACCAGCAACGTCAACATTGTTCCCTTTGCCACCTCACTACCGCTGGGAACTGTGTTGTTCCCCTCTTTCACGATCAGCGGAGCAGCATACGTTATTGTATAAGGGCCGTCCGGCTCTTCTGCGGCATCTTTAAAACGGATACCCAATGAAACATCACCGGTTACCGCCAGCTTGTTTCCCGACAAGGCGGAAGCCGGATCCACTTCGTACGCCTCGAAAAGTTTTCCTGCGGTAGCCGTATTACCCAAAGTCAAGACCGTACCGTAATCATAAGAAGCCGTTGCCGCCGCTGTCCCGTTTATGGTCAACGTACCTATCGAAACATCCGGGGCGGTCACTGTAACGGTAAATTGTTCGACAGCAAACGCCGCTCCAATGGAGATATCCTTCTTTACTGTCACCGTCGTACCGGAAAGCACATCCGAAGGTTCGACTGTATAGGCTGTAAACTCATGTCCGGTAGCCGCTTCTTCTGAGAGTTCCAGCCGTGTGCCGTATTCCAACCGGTGCGTACCAGGCAACAGTGCCGTCTGTCCATTTGTAACCGTCAGCTTACCGCCGTCCGGACTTTTCACGGTAACAACACAAACGATCTTTTCTATGACAGCTTTCAACTTTACATCGCCGTCAACAATGAAGTTATTCCCCTTCAGCAACGCCCCGTTGACGGTCAAGGCAGAAAGCCGGTAGCCTTCATCCGGGGTAACGGTCATTTCCAATTCAGTTCCATACGGGACGATACCGCCTTGTCCAACATCGGAAGTACCTCCGTTTTCTTTCTTTTTTACCGTCAGCGTACCATGCTCTATTGCATCCCATTCCACCAGGCAATCAATACCTTTGAATTCGACCACTATCGTATGGTTCGCAATAACCCCGGTAAGGACGAAAGGCGAAGCCGTTCCCTGCGAAGTTCCGTCCAGCTTAATATCGGCAATCTCATACCCCACATCCGGTGTAATGGTAAACGCCTGGCTCCCTCCTTTGGGAACCTGCGCAAAAGTCGGAACGATGCTTCCCCCTTTTCCGGCCGAAGCCGTCAGGTCGAAACGGACCGGAGTGAAAGCGGCTGTCAATGTATGATTTGCCGTTATATTTATAAATGTATACGTATAGGAAGTACTTCCCGCGATAACCGCATCGGTCAGCGGAGTCCCGTCTACCAGAATGCTACCTATTTCATACCCGGAGGCCGCAGCAATGGTAAAAGCCCGGTCGGTTCCCCCCTTGACGGTCACTTTCCCGTCGGTATCCCCAGTGGGAGAAATGGTTCCCCCTGTGACCTGTGTCACTGTTATCGTCTTTTCCCCGGTAGACGGGCCGTCGGGACCGTCGGGGCCTACCACCTCTTGTGCCCGGGTACCTACTGAAAGAAGCAGCAGGCACAACAAGACTATATGTCGGATATATTGTTTCATTATAATATATTATACTTGATGTTATTATTCTGTTACATAAATCTTTGTCCGGTCGACGATATACAGTCCGGCAGCCAATGGCAACCGGGTCGTTCCCACCGGCACGCTCTCAACCCGGTGCAGCCGGCCGTCGAGCGTACAGACACGGATAAGCGTTTCCGTCGCGGTTGTTATCCATACGCATCCCTTTCCTCCGCTTATACGCAGGCAGTCGGCTACCGGTACAGGTTTTTCATTGCCGGTCGGCAGGCCTGCCATACGCAGCGTAGCATGCGTTGCCACCGTCTGGTCGTCGGTCAACAGATAGCTGCTGAAGGGCGGTACCTCCATCGTGCTGCCGGTCGAAGCCATCTGCCGTTCATATTCCGTTCCTACTCCATTGAGCTGATAGAAAGGAAGATCCAGCGTATGGGTATAAAGTACACCGGTCGACTGTTGCCGGTATTCGCTCTGTGCAGGTTTCTCCGGAGCAAGTGGACGACGGTTCAGAAACTGGTTGGGGGGAGAAACAAACAAAACGGCCATATCAGGATCGCTATGGGTGGTTAGTCCTTCCGGCACGGCAATGATATAGCCTTTGTTTGCCTCCACCCGCTCTTCGGCGACATATTGGAACGAGTCGTCGCCGGCAAGGGTTCGCAGCCAAAAGTGTCCACCCGTACCTGAGATCAGATAAGGAGAGAGAGCCACCGGGCGGCCATCTATTATTGCAGTAATACTGCGCGGCTCATAAGGTAACGAAAAGCCCTCCCACCTCTCTTCTACTGCAAAGGTACGATGATAAACAATCCCTGCCGTTGCCACTACCGGATCATCACATTTCAATTGCGAACCGTTACCCAACGTAAGCCGATGGAGTGTATTCAAGCCGCTGCCGGCTTCAATAATCAGGGTCTTCCCGGGAGCTACTACCACGTTGCAATCTTTATTCATCGCATCTCCCCAGGTAGCATCCGCATCGATACTCACCAAACGATAAGCCTTTTGGTTGGCATTATGGTCAGGCAAAGACGGAATCAGTGTCGTTTCATAGACTTCTCCGTTCACCGTCAACTGCAGGTCTTCCTCTACGGTTATAGCCGGAAGCCATAGACAAGCACTGCCTTCGTATAGCAGTACCTTCTGTTGTTCACCGCCGGCAACCCGCTCACACACCACTTCATCCAACGAAGCGGCAGAAGGCAAGCCTTCCACCGTCAGGCGATACACCTCTTTTCCATCGCGAACAATCGTACCACTCAGTTTCACTTCTTCGGAAATATAGACCCGACCATTCAACAGAAGCGTGCCATAAAGAAACCCTTTATCGGCAGTTCCTCCCTGGTCGTTGATCATCAATGTTGCAGCGGCAGACACATCGAATGCAGCATCGGCAGTCGCCGACAAACGTTTACCATTCATATCGACCACTACATTTTCATCTATTTTCTGCACTCCCCGTAATGCCTGGTCTGCCACCAACTGGATCGTTCCTCCTCCGGCCGTCTGTACCGCAGCCAGCGCAGAAGCAAACGACGGATAGTATTGCGAACCGACCTTTGCCACATTGCTACCGGCTTCCATATCGAACCGGTTGTTGTGAGTGGCCTGTATCAGAATATCGGTCAGCGTACAGGTCTGAGAAATATTTCCCGTCAAGGCAGCCTTCAGATCGTGCGTACCTCCTTCTACCTCCAGCCAGCCATAGGCCACTGCCTGCCCGGTTGCATTCGTTTTACCCGGGAAGAAAAGCGTACCGCTCTGGCTGTTATAGCTCCAGGTCCCTTTATTCGCACCTGCCGGCAAAAAGAAAGCCGTACGATATACCGTTTGGTGGTCTAGCGTAACCGTTCCCGGCAAGGAAACAGAGCTTTCCGCACAGACACCGGTCGTGACACTGAAATTGCCCGACAGACTCCCCTTTTCCGTACTGCTGTATATATCGAGCGTGCCGCTCCCGGTAGTTGTAAAACCGGTAGTCGCAGACATTTCAAGCGTATAATCTCCCAGGTCGAGTTTCAGGTTCGTAGCATTGGCTACCGTCACCGACGTAGCCAGTTTCGTACTTTGCTGCAACACGATTTCATCGCCATTTCCAGCAGCTGCAAAAGCTGCAACAAGAGAAGTATAAGATGCCGTACCAATCCGTGCAACCACGGCCGGCTCATTGACAACCACCGTATTGCCATGTGAAGCGATCACCTGCACACCGGTTGCGGTATAAGAGTTTCCGCCGGCAATCAACGTTAATTTCTCCGGTTGCACACTGGCCGGCAACCAAAGGCAAGCCACTTTATCCTTTATATAACAGGCAACATCGGTAAACGTCGTACCCAGGCTATAAACAGCCCCGCCATCCACATCAGCAGCCGTATTTACGTTGACCAGCACCCGGTAAAGTTGCCCACCGCTTTCATCCATCACCAAACCGATATTTGCTGCCGCTACATCTTTACCTATATAAATATTCCCTTTGATACGGAACGTACCCGTAATACGCCCCGTCCCGCGGTCGGCATCGCAAATATGCAGGCAAGCCTCCGAAGCAGAAGCATCCAGTATGCAATTCTTGCCGGTCAGGGTATACCCGTCCAGATGCAGTTCCGTCTGCACATTCGCTTCGACCGTATGGCTATGAACCGTTTCCCCGCTGAGAGAGACGTCGCGCAGCAACCATAGCTGGCTGCCATTCGTTTGTCCTGCCGTATTCAACCCGTCGTGAAAAGTGGCATAAGGCGTACCGGCATCCGTACCGGGCGTTTCGAAAGCGGAATAGAGCACGGCTTCATTATCACCGGCACGTAAATCGATATTGTTATCATGGTTAGCCTGTATAACTACATTATCCTTCAGAAGACTCGTTCCGCCTATCGCCAAAGAAAAGCGGGAAGCCACATGGGCTGGCAACCAGAGATAGGCTACCGGAGTTGCCCCCTCTATCAATGCCTTTGCCAGCACATCCGTATCGGCTCCATAGGTATAAGTCAACGGAGTGCCATCGATGGTTCCGTCGGGTAGCACCAGGCGAGTACGGTAAACCTGCTTACCGGCTTTCATCACAGCAGCCGTCAACTGCACCGTACGGTCGGCCACCACATCGCCTTCAACAGTAAAGCTTCCGGCCAAGCTGCCGCTTTTTACGCGTAACCGCTTACCGGCATCCACCGTGAAGCCTGCGGAAGCCGAAGCCGTCAATTCCCAGTTGTTCAGAGAGAACTCCGTATCAGCAACCGTTTGAACCTTCTCTTTCAGTGAAGTGTTAGCCAGCAACCGGATCGTTCCCTCTGCCGTCAAAGCCTTAAAAGCTCCCTCCAGAGTCAGGTGGGTAGTGGTAGTCGCTCCCTGGGTCGCTTCCGCCACATTCGCTACCACATCGTCGGATTTTTCGCTGCCTGCGGCATTCTCCGCATGTTGGGTAACAGTCAGCGGAGCGGTAGCATAAATCTGAGAAGAAGCGCTTCCGGCAGGAGTATACGTAAAAGTAACCCGTAATGCCGCCATACTATGCGGCAACCAGAGGCAAAGCCGGTTGCCCTGCCGCGCCCAACGAGTGGTACGGGTATTGCCGTAAGTCACACCGCTAACCGTACCCGCCGCCTCGCCACCCGGCAGCTCGACCAATACCCGGTAAAGGTTTTGCAAAGGCGTACCGCCAGTTACCCCCACTCCCTTCATCGACACATCGGTTCCGGCAAACAAGTTACCGTCACCCTTCAGGATGAAAGAGCCCGAAAGCGTTCCGTTTTTCACCGCCAGCATCTTGCCGGTGGCAATCCCGAACTCCGTGCCCGAAGCACCGGTCAGCTGGTAGGTTCCGAGATCAAGAGTCGTCGTGTAGTCCACGGCAAGCACACCGGCTGCATCCTGAATGATCCCGATCAGCAGCGTTATTTCTTTACCGTCGGCAGTTACCGCTTCAAAGGCTTCTGCCAACGAAGTATATTCCATCCCGTCCATCTTGGCGACTTTCCAATTGAGATCAGGCCCGTCATCGGGATCCACCCACTGTGCCCGGCAGGGATGCAGGGCGGCAATGAGCAGAAGCACGGTTGTCAATAACCGGATTATTTGTCTATACATTATATATATATGTTACTGGTTTATACTTTTAATACTTTACGATCACCTTTGTACGGTTTACGATGTAGAATCCGCCGGCAAGCAGGATCTCGGTCTGTCCGACTCCGACACGCAGGGCACGCACCAAACTGCCGTCGAAACGGTAGATAAAAACATCCTCTTCCTCCTGCGCCTCCACCACCACACAGCCGCGGCGGGTATAGATACGCAAATTTTCAGGAAGGGAAGGAATTACCACATCCGTAGCCGTCCCGATACGCAACGTTGGTAATACGGTTGTCGTATTGACATCCGCCAGCAGATAACCACGGAACGGTTCGACAGTAACGGCAACGGGCAAAGGCTGTTCCAGTTCGAATGCATCGCCGGAAACATTCAGCAAATAGCAAGCCTCCTTCACCTCCAACCGGTCGAACGTGCCGTTGGCATAGGAAGCAAAACCGCTTGCCGGCTTCACCGCCAGCACCTTATCGCGACGCAGTAACTGGTTGGGACCTGAAACGAACGTGATCTCCCGAGCAGACCACATGGTCGGTACCGCCATCAGGTAAGAGACATTGGCCGTCATTTCGGTTGTGCTGACGTTTTGCAGCTTACCTTCCGCACTCATCGTCTTCAGCCAGAAATTACCGGCCGTACCCGTACCCGTTGCCGGGGTAAGCAACACAGTTTGACCGCTCTCTTCCGTAGTAATACGTGTCGTTGTAAACGGTAAGGCCACCGACTCCCATTGGTTGGCATCTACGAACGAACGTACATACCGGATACCCTCTTCGGCAATCACCATACCGGCCGTAGCCGAAGTTTTCACCAAGGCACCGTCACGGATAGTCAGGCGGTGTAAGATAGTAGTACCCGTCACGTTTTCGAACGAAAGTTCGGCATCTCCGGCCAACACCAGGTTTGTATTGGCATAAGCAGGTTGCCAGGAATGGGAACCGGCACCCAATACGACCCGTTTATATGCAGTCAGCTCCGTATTATGATTGTCGAGATCAGCCGGCACAGTCGCCTCATAAGTGTCACTTCCCTGAGGAATCAGCAGGTCGTATGTCAGGGCAGCCGATTCGAGCCAATGGCACTGCATGACCGCTACGGCATCCGGTCCCACTTTCATCAGCGTACGGTAGCACTCTTTATTGTCTTTGTTAAGTACGATACCGGCAACCTTCACATCACTTCCGGCCTTTACGCTACCCTCGCCATTAAGACGGATCGTTCCGAGCAGCGAGCCCCGCGCAATTGTCAGCTCTTTACCGGCAACCACACTGAAACCGCTGTTGCCGGAAGTATAACTGAACCCACCCAGGTCGAGGGTCAGACTTTTCTGTATATCCTGCACGGAAGAGAGCGACACATCTTTCAGCAGTCTCACCGTTCCCCCTTCCGTAGCGGTAGCCAGTGCCGAAGCCAGCGAAGCAAACTGATTGGCTCCTACCGCCGCCACCGGATCGTTGCCGCCCGTCAGGTCGAGTTCGTTGCCGTGGGTGGAGGCGATGATGACGTTATTAAGGGCATACTCCGTATTTCCCGTATTCACGATCAACGACTGCATGGTATTTGAAGAAGGGAGCCACAGACAGGCCACATCCTCCTTTATATTCGTGCAGGTAGCCGTGATATCTCCAAAGGTATAACCGAACGAAGCCGTTCCGGCAGGGACCTTGAGGAACGTGCGCCAAACGTTTTTCCCACCAGCGCTTACCCGCGCATTATTCATTATCACACTACTTTTCATATATACATTGCCTTCGATAGCTACAGCCCCTTCCAACGTTCCGTCCTGTAGGGTCAGCTGGTGGTTGCCGGCATCCAGTGTCAATCCTTCCGTGGCTGTTATCAACCGGTTGTTGTCGAGCGAGATCGTTGCATTGCTCCGTGCTTCCAGCGAACCGGCTAGTCCGGTGAGGTCTTTACGCAGCACGACCGTTTCACCTCCGGTAGCCAGCGTCAATGCTTCGGCCAGCGTATCATAGATATTGTCACCGATAGCGGCAATACCTTCCACATAGGTTACCATGAGCGGATTCACATGTGTTGGCGTTATAATGATACCGGTTGCCAGATAGGTATCCGTACCCGCCTCGGCAGAGAAATTGACCGGTTGATTGACCGGCTGCATCCACAGGCAAAGTTCGCCGCTTTCAGAACTCTTCACCCGCCCGGACTGGTCACTGCAATCATACACGACCGATGCCGTGACCGGCAGCCCGTTCACGTTCACTCGGTAAGCCGGCGAAGCATCCAGATACACCTTGCTCGTCGCTTCCATATTTACCGAACGGTCTACCTGTAGATTGCCGTTGCTATAGATCGAACCGGCAGCAGACGAAATGATCGTAAAGCCGACCGACACGCTTCCGTTTCCGGTTATCCGCAGGTTGGCCGATTCAGGAACGGTTATCTGGGCATCCGCCGAAGAGGTGATGCTATAATCACCGGTTTCGAGTGTTATCGAACCGCTGATGCTGACAGCATTTTCCAGGACGGCATTCTTCAACACGATCACGGTCTTACCTGCCGCATCGTTCAGCGCCTCCGCCAGTTTGCGGTATTTCTTGCCGTTACGTATCTGCGCTACGTCGCTCACACCGTATGTTTCCAGATTGAAGTGGTCGGGATTGACGGTTATATTTTCTGTCTTATAGGCTTTGCTTCCCAATGTAAAGGTAAGCGTGCCCGCCATCGTTTCGGGAAACCAGAGACAGGCCACGCCATTGCGTACCATGAACTGACCGGAAGAGATCATCGTACCATCACCGGCGGTGAACGCATACGTATGTTCACCGGTCGGTATCGTGGCCGGCAAGTCGGTTACAAGCAGACGGTAAAGAGGACCGCCCGTCTTATCGGTCACCTTGCCGATATGATCGCCGGTAATGCCCTGGCCGATATACATCAATCCGCCGTCGAGTGCCAGAGGCGCTTTCAGTTCGCCCGTCCCGGTCTTGCTGGTGACGGTCAGTTGTCCTCCGCTACCGATCGTCAGGGCGGGAGGCGTATCAGGCGTAAGTGATGAAGGGGTCAGGCCGTATTTACCCAGTTCGATTGTCACACGACAGGTCAGCGACAGAGCCGTTTCAAGCGAAGAGGTCTTCAGCAGTTCGATGGTCTGTCCTTCTTCCGACAGAGCGGCAAAAGCCGCTTCGACAGTGGCATATTCGGTTACGCCGATACGGGCGGCATTGCTACTGCCGCCTATTGTCATATCGTTATCATGGCTGTTGGCAGAAACGATATAACCGGTCACAACCTTATTCTCGCTTCCTACAGTAAATACATATTCCTCTTTACTGTCGTTATTTTGCGGCAGCCACAAACAGGTTTCATCGCTGATCACCGGATAAGTTACACCGGCATAAATTATTCCGGTAAGGCCGTCACCGGCATAACGGGTGTTGACCATCGTACGCCAATAAGCCACGTCTTTCACTCCGTCACGTATCACCGTACCTTTCAAACGGATGGAGCTGGGCACAAACAACTGCCCGTCACCTTTCAGGTCGACATCGACCGTCATTGTACCTTTCATCCCGACCGTTTCATCGTAGAAACGGATACGGGCACCGTCGACAACAGTCAACTGTCCTCCCGAAGCGGAAGTGATATTCTTGCCGTCCAGGTTGACCAAAAAGCTGCCCGCCATCGTTTGGTTGCCGGAAACAGATACCCCGGTAAGCAGATGAAGCGCCACATCGGCATGATGCAACTCGACCGAAGCCTTACGCGCACTCTCCAAAGCCTCTTTCAGCGTATTGTAAGCCTGGTTGATACTACCGTTGCCATACGTTACACGTGCTACCACACCGACAGGGCTTGCAGGAATCGCTTCGGTACGTTGTGTCACCGTAGTAATTCCTCCGGCGGTATATTCCGTGCTCGAACCACCGCTGCCGCCTACCGTAAAACGCAGTTCCTCGCTCTTACCGTAGTCGGGCAGCCAAAGGCAGGCCAGACCGTTGTGCAGGAAGAAAGGTACATTCTGTTTCTGCCCGTAGCTATACGTATATGTATTGGTTTCGCCCACCGGCAGTTCTTTCACCAGCGTACGGAACACAGCTTCGCCGCCTACCATCACCACAGCATCGGTCAAAGGCACTACGCCGTCGATAAACACGTCGCCCACAATGCGGAACGTATTCTTTATATTTCCTTTTCCGGTAATATTCAGGTAAGCACCGCTTGCCGAAGCATCGAAGGCAATGTTCGATCCGTTCTGGGCAGCAATTTCGAAACTTTGCAGATTGAGTGTTACCTCCGTATTCGCAGGTATGGTCTGCACGGTACTCAGGTTATCGATCCGTGTCAATAAAGCCAGACTGTAACGCGAAAGTACATCCGGCGTACCGGCTTGCATCTCGTTGAAGGCATCCTGCAAGTTACCGTACGAATTGACTTCACGGGTATTAAGATCGGTTACTTCGATCACGATCGGTGCCACATTGCGGTCGTGGGGCTCCACCTTGGCTACTTCGACTTCTTTTTTCTCGTAGCTGACAGGATGGGTCAGGGTTACCACCGTTTTCGGATCGCTCAGGGGTTGCTCCGGTTGCCAACAGTAAATCTTACCTGCTTCATCGGGCATCGCCCAAAAAGGAGCCGGATCGGCATCCGTATAAATACAATTGTATGGCTGTCCGGGTTCCAAGCCAGTAGTAACAGAGACTTTATAGAGCGTTTTACCTGATTTGTTTGTCGGGCGGCTACCATCGGTATATCCGGCATCCACGCTTCCCGCAAATATTTTTTGCGTGCCTCCTTCGATAGAATTATCGGCTACAGCCATTCCTTCATCGTTGATCCGCCGGGAAACAATCGTCCCTCCGGCAATAGTCATAGAAGCTCCGCTTTCTGCAGAAATAGCCGGACTGGCTTTATCACCGTAAGCAGCTCCACAGGCTGTCAGCTTTCCATAACCATCATTTGCCGTACGCCAGGTAAGAGCCGAAGAAGCCGACGTCAATTGAGCCGCAGGAAAAGAGACACCTCCGCTATAACCTCCCTCCAGCTTGTTAGTACCTTTTAATTCTATATCAGCAGTACCATTTATACGCAATGCCGCCTTCGTCTGAGGTTTAATATTCATTTCGCACAATGACAAATAGGCTGTACCCGTACCGCCCGATGCGACAGTCAGAGCATAGTCTTTTCCCATATCAGAAACGGCCTGACCAAATACAGGTAATCGGTCGGTAGAGGTATTTCTGGCAGTCGCCGTATATTTTTGCCTTGTACCATACTTTACCGTTTGCTCCGCATTGGAGGGAGTGATCGTTACGTTGCCTTTACTTATATCTACGTAAGGATAAGCATTGGCTTGATTAGCATGATTTTCATTTACTGATAAAGTAGCTGTGGCAATCAGCTCGCTTCCTTCCGCCGAACCGTCATACAGGGTGAAAGTTTGGGAAGATGTACCGGCCGGCAGCCAGAGGCAGCCTTTTCGGGAAGCATTCAAACGGGCCGGATAACAATCTTTCCCATTCCAGCTATACCCCAAGTATCCGGAAATACCTGTCGGCACTTTATCGGTCCAGGTACGGAATACTTTTTCACCTCCCATATAGAGTGATTTGCTTAACTTATCATCGAGTAGCTCGGTATACAGATTTTGTATCTGAAATACGCCGGCTAGGCCACCACCGCCACCTCCATTGTCGACCAGTTCCAGCATACTATTTCCGGTTCCTCCCAAACGGTCTGAAGTAGAAGAGGTTAGCTTGTAATTATTCAAATCAAATTTTACGGAAAGTTTATCCGTTTGGCAGTTTGATCCATAAGAAGTATAATTTTTCCACAACTTTATTGTTTCTCCTTGTGCCACATCTTCAAACGCATTTTCAAGCGAAGCATAGATTTTTCGCTCCATACCGCTTAAGAAACTCTTAACCGCAATATAGCGGGAGAAATTAATCGAAGTATTATGAGCCGATAGAGTTATTGCACCGGATTTATAAACCAGGTTCGGATCGGTATTTTTTTTAAGATTGACATACCTTGCCCCTGCTTCTTTAGGCAGCCACATATAAATATCTTTTCCGGTAGCATATCTTGCAAAACCATTTTTATCACCGATAGACGATGAATAGGTATTCCAATCTTCCCGATCACTCGTCCATACGTCGAAGTTTAATACAGATTCCGGCAATCCGAGCGTTTTACAATACCAAACAGAACGGCCCCAATAATCAATAACATTCCAATTTTCCAGATTCCCCGGATTGTCAGCATCCACATAAACCGAACCATTCACTCTAAACTGATTTTCTATATTCATATTAAACAATTTAAGCGCACCACCGTACGGATTAAAATAAAACTTATCGGAATAAAACGTTTTATAGTTTCCACTCAACGTTGCAGCCTTGCCGTTATAAGTTCCTGTGTAAGTATAATTGTTTATATTTAAATAAAGTGTAGAACCAGATGGAAAAGTAGAACTAACGAGTGACTTATAATAATTCCCATTTTCATCATAAACCACTCCCATTTTAGCAGCGCCATAGGCGAAACTGCCAGGGCATCCGTCTATTTCAAGCCATTCTATTTGACGATTAAGTGGAAAAAACAAACGATAGGTGATATTAGTCGCTTTCTCTCTATAATATATCTGTCCTGTAATTCCGTAGCTTGTCTTAAAATCATGCCATCCGACTGTTGGCTTAACATCTATTCTATCATAGTCCAACCAATAAGATTTTCCTCCTCCGTTAGCTAAAGGTTGCTCCCTGTCAAATGAAGTAATAGCCGCATAATCAGAAATAGTTGTATATGCAACTTGTTTCAACTCTTTCCAATAAACGACATCATTATACAGGTAAGCCCCATTACGAAGTTCTAAGCTACCGCTATGCCAATACGTTCCATCCGCACAATGACCACCTATACCCGGAGATTTATAATTATTATAGTATCCCCCAGTTGCCGTCACAGAAATAGGACCGTCTATTATTACTTTCGAACCACTATAAACTAAAATGCCCGGCTGTATAGCCATACTTTCTCCTGCTCCCGAACACTTAACACTGGCCGGAGATTCGGGATCAATCGATTTTATAGTGAACGTGTTGTTGCCATACTTATCATGCTGATGCAAATCAATAGCACTCAGATGCACCCATTCACCTCTGTCAAGATAGCTGGTAAGTATGTTACTACTTCCTCCAAAACAAAGTGTAACATTCAGGTTCGAGGCATCTGCTACAATACGTCCTCCCGTAACATTATTGAAATAATATGTTCCACTATCTCTAATCCTCAAACAATAATCTCCATTGGCTGCTAAATTGCCTGAGTACCATCTTCCCGGAACAGCATAATTTAGCCCCCATACCTCAGAGAGTCCTCCTATCAAAAACAAAAAAAGCAACAAAATCATCTGCTGCTTACCATATTTTTTCCAATTAAATCTATGCATAATATCCATATCGTTAAAAGCCAAGACCCGCACCGGAAGAACACGATCAAACAGCCTCTCCTCAACCGGTCTTTTATGAAAAATACCCTATCTAAACTTATTTATCATCGTTGAGCGCTTTGAGAAAAGCGTTTCCCGGCCGGAATTTCACGGTGTAGCGGGAAAGGATCGTTTTCGGTTCTCCTGTTTTCGGATTACGTCCGGGGCGTTCCACCTGCCAAACGGAACGGAAGGTGCCGAAATTTTGCAGTACCATCATTTGGTCGGCAGCTACAGCAGCCATCGTTTTTCGGATGAAGCAGTCGATCATCAGACGCACCTGCCGCTCCTTAAAGCCCGTTTCCTCGGCAAGCTGCCGGATGAGTTCTTGTTTGTTCATTGTCATATTCTTTTAATTGATTTGTTTCAATGGTTCCCGGTCGTGCAACCGCCTTGGTTCCCACCAGTGCAACCGTCCTTTCGCGACATCGGGAACGCCTCAGTTCCTGCAAGGGGAACGCCCCGGTTCCTGGTGTCGCGAAAGTGCCGGTGAGTTTTATTCTATTACAGGACGGTCGTCCTCACCATTTTCGCCATTACCCACAAAAACAGTTGTAGACACGGAACGGGGTGATTTACGCAAGGCGTTTTTACCCTTCATATATTGGTTTGTAATAGTCAGTTCGTATTCGCCATCAGCCAGTCCGGAAGGAACGATAAAGATCAGTTTGCCGGGATCGTTGGTACTGAACATGTCGCTACCGAGGGTAACAATCGCATCGGTAGTCGTATTCCGAAAAGTGATTCCTACTGCGGGATTATCGCCCACCACGCGAAGGTAGGCTCCGAAAACGGCGAAGTTGCGTCCGGGCGTCATACTGCCATCGGTCATACCGTTGCTACGGTCTTCCACGCCGGTAATATACATTACATCAGCTTTCTCGCCTTCAATTACAATTTCAGTTTTAGTAATCTCCTCGCGGATCACCTTGTCCTGGATGAAAGAGACGTAGATTCCGTTCTTTTCGGGGTTCCAGATGCCTTTTTCGATAATTCCCGTAAAACGGGGTATGGCATGGAACAATCCGGTATTGACGCTGAAACCATTCATCAGGAAGCGTGCCACGATACGTTCATAGAGTGTAACTACATGTACAAGAGTCTCTTGCCGTAATCCGGTATCTTCTTCACGCATTTCTTTATAGATTTCATCGTGTCCTGCATTGCCTGCGGATTCGAGCACCAAAATCCGATCTTTCGGATCTGTCGTTAAGCTGTTATCTGCCAGCCATCCTCTTAATTTGTTTTGCATACCAGTGTTTATTGTGGAGTTTTATTAGATCTCCGGTTAATAATCGATCGTTTTGTCAAAATAAAAATGACTAGAAAAAACGATCGTTTTTTCTAGTCATTTTCGTGGAGGTGTCATCTTTTCTGTCATTTATTCCAAATAACTTGATTATTAGAGGTTAATAAACATCTGAAAAATTTGGTTGGTATTCTAAAAAAGCCTAGTTTTGCTGACAAATAAAAACGATCCTTTTTTATAGCCATTTTGATTTTTCGCATATCTCAAATTTGATCTTCCTCTCTTATTAATACATATTTATTTGATACATATACCTAATTTAGTTGCTATAATTACTACTCTCGTTATATCCAGGAAATAATTACGGATTGGCAGGAAGAATAAAAAAAGGCGACCTGATATGGATTACACTGGAAGTATGGCAAATGCCCGTCCATTATCCTAAAGTGGATGAGTGATAACCCATTGACTCGAAAAGTGCTACTTTCATCAGTCCTCCTTCCTGAGCTATTGAGATTTCGGGTAAAAGCCACTTTTCATTTATTCCATACCGGGAAAGCGTATTGATGCATTGATAGAATTTTACGTTCTCGCTGTTCAAGCGGGTGATCGTGGATTTAACCGTTTCCAAATGTGTACTTTTCAGACATGAAAGCAGTGCTGTGCCAACGCTGACTACAGCTATCTTATCTATCATTAATGACTGTTGGTTTAAATGAGAGATGTAGGAAAACAGTTGTTCCCAGTAACGATCATCTCTAATCAGGAATACAAAATTCAATTTATCCATAAGTTTATTTGTTTAGTTAATATTTCTTTCGATTGCGTGTATAGAACAAATAGCCTGTACTCAAAAAACCGATAAAAGTGAAAATCGCAAATACATACGAACTGGCCGCAAACTGCATACCACCGCTAATGATATGCCCAGAGGTACAGCCATCTGCCATACGTGCACCGAAAATAAGTATCACCCCACCTACGAAAGCCCAAACGATGCGACGACTTTTTGATTCACCTTTGTATTCTGCCCAGCGTTCCCGGATTAGACGCCAGCGGAAAGTTCCCGTTACGAGAGCATATACAAATCCTGCGATTAATGCACCCAGTAAAAACCACACCTGCCAGGAACCGGAACCGATAAGACCCGGATAATAAGTGTTATTCGTCACACAGGCAATGGAATCTCCCACATAGGGGTAAGAAGTGGATGCCCCTAACGGTTTGTTTTGCCAGCCCTGATAGAAGAGTAAAACATTAAGCAATGCAAGCCCAATGCCTGTCACTACCCACCGGCGACTTGGATTACCATTTTTCACATCCAGTTGATGCAGGATAAACGCACCGGCGATCATGGCTATTCCTATCAGGATAACTGCCACAATGTATCCTAATGAGAAATTACCTCCCATGAGCGTGAAGAGGGTTCCTTTACCCAGATTTTCGCCCAATAATGGAAGTATGACGGGATAGAGCGCTGTATAAAGAATACCGCCAACCAGCCCTCCGATAATGCCCCATAGGGCATCAAGCGAACCTTGACCAAGGGAAATGGGCAGCGTGCCCGGACAATAACCCAATATAGCCATACCGATACCAAAAATGATTCCACCAAGTGCCGTACCGACAAGATAGAGAGCCTTGACATGGAACACCGCACCACCGCCTGCCATTTCGAACATTAACACTATGCTTCCCAAACCAATGACAAGCATAATGGTTTTGGCAACCGTGAAATCCTTCAACACGGCAAGTCCGGCAATGGTATTGAATCTATTCAATCCGGCATAGCTGATAAGTAAACCGAAAACAATGCCGATGATGATAATAGTCAGATTTTCCATATACTAAATGTTTAAATTTATATTTCTTATTCAATACTTTATATAGATAAAGTGTTTAAACATTTAATATATTTGAAAGGTTTATAGCCAGTCAAGTCATTTACAATTGGATATTATAAAAAAAGGAGATATACCCTAAAGCATATCTCCTTTATATAAATGTATATTCTCTGTTTATCCGTTCATAGAAGCCAGGAACTCCATATTGTCGTAAGTCTGTTCCATACGTTTCTTTACAAACTCCATTGCTTCGAGCGAGTTCATATCCGACAGATACTTGCGGAGGATCCACATACGGTTCAATGTACTTTCATCCTGCAACAGGTCGTCGCGACGAGTACTTGAAGCAGTGATATCGACAGCCGGATAGATACGTTTGTTCGACAGTTTGCGGTCGAGCTGCAATTCCATGTTACCTGTACCCTTGAATTCTTCAAAGAT